>Ga0209187_1001040_pt1 | contig 36572 bp, 46 predicted proteins | sample BantaG_FD_187430 | JGI IMG/M metagenome (GOLD analysis project Ga0209187, IMG submission 187430) | Marine algal microbial communities from Bantry Bay, Ireland - BantryBay_4 metaG (SPAdes) (version 2) | ecosystem: Host-associated > Algae > Red algae > Unclassified | place: Bantry Bay, Ireland...
CAGCTGCTCCGTCTGCTCCTTTACAATCGTTTGCATCGTAGACGCTATCGTTATTGATATCTTCAGCTGGGTCTCCAGTACCGTTGCCGTTTAGATCCCAACAGTCGAGGCCGTCCGCTCCAGCCGATAATTCTATATTGTCGATGCTGTCTTGTAGTGAGGAGTATTGAGTGTTGACATATATTTCTAGATTATCGATGCTGTCTTGTAAGATCGAGTCTTGAGTGTTGACGTATGACTCTAGATTATCGATGCTGTCTTGTAAGAACGAGTCTTGAGTGTTGACGTATGACTCTAGATTATCGATGCTGTCTTGTAAGGTCGAGTCTTGAGTGTTGACATATGTTTCTAGATTATCGATGCTGTCTTGTAAGGTCGAGTCTTGAGTGTTGACGTATGTTTCTAGATTATCGATGCTGTCTTGTAAGAACGAGTCTTGAGTGTTGACGTATGACTCTAGATTATCGATGCTGTCTTGTAGAGATTCGCCTAGCTGATTAAAGCTGACTCTGTTGAGTTTTAAGCTGTCGTATAATAAGCGGCCTTGATTGGCACTAAGACCGTGATCTGTAGATCTTGATGTTAAAGAGTCTATCGGATGTATAGAACTGGCATCGACATAGTCTCTGATTTCCTCTATTCTGTCGACTAACTCAGTGCCTTTATTTGCGCTAAGTGCGGCGACTCCCGACGTTGATCCTAGGACGTCCAGCACTCTCACACTACTACCGTCGACATAAGCTTTTACACTTTGCTGGGTCGGGTACTTGGTATCGTCGTTATCGTATAAGTTGTCTTGGTCGATCATGTTGTCGATGGTCTGGTATTCCGTGCCGCCTGACTTGAAAAAATTAGAAACAATAAAATCGACGGCCTCGATATTATTATTTGCTGGCGGTTGTTGTGGGTCGCAATTAAGCCAGTCGATATCTGTGTAAACAAACGCTCTAGAGATGGGCACGTCTTTAAAGCTAATGTTACTCCGTTCGCCAGCTTTATAGAATCTAATGCTATCTGAGTCGGAGTCGATGGCCATCTCGTATAAGTCAGGTTGAGCGTAGAATAGTTCGCCATCGTCATCGACTTTGACGACTCCACTTTCTAGCTTGATAAAGGTGATGTCTTGTGCTGCAGCTGACGCCGCGTATAGAATACAAATTGCTAGTATAAGATTTTTCATTATTAATTTTTTGGTTGTTTTTTTGTTGGTCGCTAGTTACTTTATTAAGTACTCTCGTTTGTTGATCAGGTTATGGATTATCGTGTCAAGTTGCTGGAGCGTGTAGGTGCTTGAACACGGCAGATAAGACATAAAATTATCACAGGCAACTTTTCCATTATAGCCGTTGTACACGACATGATTAAGCTCGAATAAATGTCCGACCTCGTGCGCGATAGTACTGTCATCGTCGAAACTATTATCTCCAATAAATAAACTATTTAAAAACCAGTGACCTTGTATGATATCGGGGTCTACATGATTGACTGACATAAATGTAAACCCTGTTATATCTGAGTCTGACCTGGTGACATATACATTGATGACGTCGTCCTCGGTGTGACTTCTAAAGTATTCAGATTGTTCCTCGTTTAGACCTCCGTAGAATACCTCGTCTATCGTGTAGCCTCCTGAAATAAAGTTGTAAGTATTGTCATGTAACTCAAAATCGATAAGCCCGTAAAAGGCTTGATCGAGTTCGTATATCATTAGATTAGTGAGGTCGTCCGATATGCTGATTATTGTGTCCGATAAAAAGTCACTCATATAATTAAATGATAGATAGATCTTAGGTTTTGGGTGCGTCTCAAGCGCGATAATATTATCCGCTGTCGTGATGCTGTCGACGCTGGCTGCTCCGTTACTAAATCCACACTTAAACAAAGTAGGCGGCTCAGTATCTAGACATGACTGTCCGATGATCATGATAGCTAAAGCAAGAATAATTATTGTCGAAATTTTAGGGTTTGTTTTTTGTCTCATTATTTTAGTTTGGTTTTCTTGAGTTGTTTAAAATTGCCGCCGACACTCCTTTGAGCGTCGACGGCTTGATCACGATGAAAAAAGTACATCCTATGCGATAGGCGTTTTTTTGTGCCTGTATAGTCGATGAATGCTTCTAAACATTCCGATCCCATTCAGCATAATATTTTCGTAAAGTATCTCAGCTTGATCGTCTGGAATATCAAAACGATTGACGATGATCGCTTTGAGTTCTGTCGCTTCCTCTGCACTGAGATCTAGCAATTCGGCTGGTATCTTGTTGATACCTTCGATCGCTGTCGGTGCGTTGAGTGCGGCGGTTAAGAATCTAGGAGCGTCGAGGGTCGTGATCTTGTTGTCGTCTAGTGCTCCGAGCACTGCGTCGCCAAGATCAAAAATGAATTTTAGAAAATCCGTTGTTTCTTTAGTTGTTAGACTGTTATCCATTATTATGATTTATGTGGTTACTTAAAAAAATTATAATTCTAGTTTTGCTAGATAGACTCTAGGAGTGATCACGGCGATCGTAATGCTTGGCGCGACGTATGTGTACGCGTGTACTTGTAGCGGCGGTATTTTTATATAATCACCCTCTCTAAATTTGATGCGGCCCTCTGGCGAATGTTTAGCAATTAAGAGCGAGTCCATTGCGCCCCGTATTATATATAGTTCTTCCTGTTGTTCGTGATAGTGCTTTGCAAAAAAATCTCCAGCCTTACTCAAGACGCAAATAACAGTCGAGGCATCAAAATCTATTTTCTTTAATACATCTCTTATCGGTTCTTCTACTTCTTTGATAATATCGTCTTTGTGTTGCACTATTCGCAGCATCGCGCCAGTGGGCGATGTCACATAGCTGTCAGTCGGAATTATATAATTACCTAGATTGACAAGCGGAGCGGCTACGAACATAAAATTCTCTTTTAGGTTTTTAGTCTCCTCAGCGAGTGCCTGTATTGTAGCTAGTCGCTCCTCGTTTCTCTTCCTAAAATATTTACCTATACTGAACATTGAGTTAATGATTTATTATTGATAATTGGTCGTTGCTACTGATCGCTATTGATTCTTTTTTTGTATGATCTGTAATATATTTTCGTTTGTCGTGATCAAGCTTTTTATAAGATCCTTCATGTCTTTTTGATCGTGCAGCCTCAGTTCTACTTTTGCCAGTATGGCTATCGTGTCTTTTGCGGAGGTTGCTAGTGCTTCGTCTCGCGCTCTAGTGTATATCTCTAGTTCGTGCCATCTCTTATAAAATACATAAGCGACTAAAGCTAACACCGCTAAAGCCAATCCATAGCCAGCCATCGATGCTGGCGTTATCTTTAGTATTTGATCTGGTGATATAGGGTATGCCTGCAAATTCATATTTTCGGTTTAGTGATTTTCTTAAATGTTGTTTTCTTTGTTTGGTTTTGGTTGTCTAGTTTACCTGTGTTAGTATTAGATATTTTTCGTCGACCTTTGCAGACGTGCCGTCGTATATGGTAGCTCTGACGCTGACGCCATCTCCAGGGAAAAGTGTTATCATGCCAATTGTCGAAACTGAACTTTTGTAATTTGTCGAACTTACATAAGGGCTGTACGCTGGTTTGCCGAATGCTGATCCATTTTTATAAAGTTGTATTTTGATATTTGCCGTTGACGATATATAATAGACTTCGGTTTGAAAATTTACCAAATAGACGCCGCCGTGCGTGCTCGTTAATTCGTTGCTACCCGATGTCATATTATACGCCTGACCGCCGCTTCCTAGAGTTAAAGTTGTGTTTGATGTGGTTATCGTTTGACTTGAGTTTCCTGTCGTGCTTCCATATGAATAGTACTCCCATGAAACGCCAGCCAAGCCTCCACTATATAATCTCGTGCCGCTTGTTCCATGCCAGTTATCTCTATCATATAGACCGCCCTCTATTCTGACTGATCCGTCTACATGGAGGTTTTGAGTTGGGTTATTAGTTCTGATCCCTACTCTATCATTGCCGCCGTCGGTATAAATATTGACTCCGCTTTTAGTCCAAGGTAGCGACACAGTATTACCGCCACTGATTGACAAGGCTGCTCCGCTATAGCTTAAGGTTTGATCTGGGTCTCCGCCTCCGCCGCTTGGTAATGTCACGCTATTGCCTCCGCTTATGCTCAGACTAGATCCTGACACGCTTAACGTCTGATCATCTGTATCGACTTCTGTAATGTCGATAGAGCCGCCATTGGTCAGACTGATCACGTCGGTCGATGTGTTATAGCTCAGGTTTTGGGTGTCTGTATTGACTTCTGTAATGTCGATAGAATTACCTCCGCTGATACTGATGACGTCAGTAGATGTCGTATAGGACAAGCTTTGATCTGGGTCTCCGCCTGTCGGGATGGTCACGGTATTGCCGCCCGATATACTCAGACTCGATCCGCTCAAGCTTAGTATTTGATCATCTGTATTGAGCGATCCGATATTTACATATTGAACCCCAGCCCCCTCGCTGCTTGATAGCGAAATTTGTTTTGTAGTGGGTGAATAATTAATGAGCTGGTCTAATTGTAGATCGTTTCTGTTTATGCTTCCGCCGCCGTTGCTTAGTGTTAAGAGGTTCGTAGAATTATTATATCCTAGCGACTGCGTGTAGTTTGCTAAACTCACGCCACTACCTCCGCTTATGTTTAGATTGTTTCCGCTGAGGCTTAAATTTTGATTATCGGTATTTGTATTTAGTAGGGTGCTAAGGCTTATCGTGTTGCCGCCTCCGATACTTAGGTTTTGATTCGATGTATTAAAGCTGAGTGTCTGATCATCTGTATTGACCTCTGTGATGTCGATAGCATTGCCGCCGCTGATGCTGATAACGTCACTAGCTGCCGTATAGGATAAGGTTTGATCGGGATCTCCGCCGCCGCCTCCGCCGCTTGGTAATGTCACGGTATTGCCTCCGCTTATACTCAGACTAGATCCTGACACGCTTAACGTCTGATCATCTGTATTGACCTCTGTGATGTCGATAGAGCCGCCGCCTGTCAAGCTTATAATATCATTCGGGGTGCTGTAGCTCAGTGACTGGTTTGCGAGTGAGCTGAGCGATACGCTGCTCAATGTGTCGCCGTATTTTGTTAGCAAATAGAGTGAGTCGGTTGCTGTGTCAAATTGTAAGACCTTCGCAACGGTAAGCGAATCGAACAGGATGTACTTTTGTCGCCCTGTCGGGTCGGTGAAAATTGTATACCCTTCGCCGTCAGCGTGCTCTAGTTGTTTTAATTTCTGACCGTAGATCGTAGTCGTTGTTAAGATCAGTAAAATGGATAATAGTATTTGCTTCATCTAAAATTTAGGATTAATGATATAATTATGTTTGTCGTATTGATCATAATAGGTCAGGCGGATAATATACCTCTATGTAGTCGTCACCCTCTAAGGCTTCACTAAATTCTATTTCATTATTGATGCTGTTTATCGTGTATCGATTTAATTGACTTGGTGCGCTTGTGACATATCTGCACTTGACGCCGTTGAGATATACAAGGATATTTTTCTTTATAAAACCCTCGCTAAAAATTGTGGTGTCGGGTAGGGTGTTGGTGATAGCTATTTTGTTACTAGTTACATTTTCAAACTCTTCGTATAGTTTGCCGCCGCTACCTAGTGAGTCTACTATTATCGGAGTGCCAGCTGGGATAGGAGCGTCGAGTGTTTTGTTTATTATCAGTAGGCTGTTGTCTGTTGGTGTCAAGTCTTGAATAACTGTAAATCGCTCTATGTTGCCCGTCGTCTGATCGACCAGTCTGATACTGTCACCTTCATTGATCGGGCTGTATATATTTTTGTTGATCGGGATAGAAGTCAGTCCGACAGCGTCAGGTAGTCGCTCGTTAGTATAATTCACTGATCGAGGCGGCTCTAAAATGTCCGAACCAAAATTGCTGTCGGGAGGTGATCCAGGGTCGAGTCCGATAGGGATGTCTAGTCGGTCTAGAATTATCGTATCACCGATCGTGTCTTTGACCGATGGGCCGTGACCTATACTCGCCCATACACCTGAGACCTCGTCGACGCCCGTGCTCTTTTTGCCCCTCAGTATGATGTAGACAGTGCCGTCTATGTCGATCCTATTATTAAAGTATAGCGGCTTGAGTCTCCATATTGTACCGTCAAATAGTTCTGTCGGTTTTTTTCTCATCTCTAGCATCTCCTTTGCAAGTAGGGTGCTGATCCTTGTTCCGCCTGTCGCGAGTCCACTGCTCCAGCTATCGGTATCGACCCACTCCGAGCCGCTTTCGCTTTGTAGTTTTCTGTAGTTGATCTGATCGGGAGCGTCGCCTATATGACTGACAAACTCCACTACTTCGCTATTGCGCTGATCGCCTTCGCTCTTATGTATCTCGTAGTCATCCTCTGACTCATTGCCGACCGTGATCAAGTTAACTACTCTTAGCGTGTGATCTTTTGCGATCCAGTCAATGCTGTATTCGGAGTTATCAAAACTATTTCCGAGGCCATCAAATAAACCTACTAGCTCTATCTGTACACTGATGACGACGTCGTCCTCTTCTGATATTTCGGGAGTCCTGATATTGACGGTCGTCTCCTGGTAGTTGCTCACTGTCAAAAATTGGGTCGGCGGTATACTTGCACTCTGCACACTAGACCATACGTCGACCCCGTCATTAGTGTTTATTGATATCGGTTGATAATTAACGTTATGCGTGCCTATGTCTTTAGTCGTCCTAGCGATCGACTCCGTGCCGCTAGGGCTTACAAGCTTTATTCTTATCCTAAACTTTAGGCGCGTTGGGATTGCTAGAGCTGGATTTGTGATAGCAAGTCTGTGACGTATCGAAAACACGGCAGCGATATAAGCTTTTTCGGGCACGTTCATTGTGTGTATTTCCTTGAGGTCGTCGTCGTCCGTTTTCCAACTATAATTTTTTAAGATATTCGCTTGGCCTCCAGCTACATACTTGACGATGACGTGTCTTAGTGCTGGGATGTATCGCTCCAGTGGCTTGTTAAGTCTTGTATAATCTTCTCTATCAATAACGACGGGAGTCGACACGCCGACCGTGCCGCTCGCGCCTCCATAATAGAAAGTGTTACCTCCGTCAAAACTGTGACTTATCTGCTCAAAATTAAATACGCCCTGACTCTGATAGACGCGCATATTAAAACTAGTCAGCAGCATCTCCAGTACTTCGTAACAACTAAAAAACTCGTCTCTAAGTAGTGACGCATTACTAAACGAAACACCAAAAAAACCAGCTTTATAAAATGTAGAGTGTGCGACTCTTATTTTTGTTAATGGGTCTCCGCCGCCGACGCCACTAGGTCGCCAGTCCGTCGTAAAACTAAACGAGGTCGCGATCGGAACTTCTGCAAAGCATTTCATAAAATGTTCGTGTATCGTATCATTTCCTCTATATGATAAAAGCGCAGCATTGTTGGCGTAGGTTATACCCTTCATTAACTTAAAAGGGTCGGCGGCTGTTAGTTGTATTCCAGCCCGATACTCCTGTCGTCTCACAATAGAGTCGTTGAGTAAGTAGCCGACAAATATCAGCTTCGTGCCTTCATAGACTTTCGTCGTGTATTTCTGTTCGTGTGATGTGACTAGATCGGTGATAAAATTTTCGACAAGGATGCTGTCGACCATGATACTAAAAGTCGCTGAGGTGCTGATTATTCTTTTGTGTAGGTCGGTGTCGCTTCCGTTCATACTGATGACGACGCCCTGTTTACCATACAGTCGCACCTCTCCACTTACTCCGCCTGAGATCTCCAGCAGATAGGGCACTCCAGCGAGCGATTTATAGTTACAAGTTATCGGCAAATCTTAAGTTTTATTTTTTTCTAATTTGAAAATTGAGTTTTGTGCGATGGCTTTCTTTAGTCTAGTTTATTTTATACAATGCCTCTATCTTCTCTGCGTTCCATCTCCCTCATTAAAACAAGCAGCTTATCACCCTCGACAGTGACTGTCGCGTCTAGTGCGCCCCTAGATCCTCCGCCGCCTAGCATCTTGACCGTGTCGCGATTATTATACACTTGACCGCCTCGATTAAAATTGATAAGCTCAGGCCCTTGTTCGCCTACTAGCGCGAGTCCGCCGCCATAGCTACCACCAGCGGCGAATGCTGGCACTAATGTATTAAACAGACCTACCGCCGCCCCAGCCAAAACTGGGGCTAATATTGCTCCGAATATTGGGTTGACCTCAAAAGCTCCTTTGATGGCGTGCGCTATAGTGACCGCTAGTAGTCCGCCTATGGTCTCCCTTATGCTGTTGAGAATTATTTTGCCAGCTTCCTTGAAGGTCTGCGCGTGTTTCATACTGTCGCCAAGTGCTTCGCCCGACGCTATCAGAGATTTATTTAATTTATCCTTGAGCGTTTTACCGAGCTGAACGGTCGACTTGCTGAGTCTATTTATGACACTGTCGACATTGAGTAAAAAGCCAGCTGGGTCGATGCTTTGCAACTCTTCAAAAGAGGTCTTGAGGGTAGTCACAGAGGTCAGTGTTTTTTCTGGGCCTCCTTCGCTGTCTTGCTCAGGTAGTGCCGCGACGCTTCCGCCTCCGCCGCCTCCGCCGCCTCCACCAAGTCCAAGACTGGAAAAACTAAACAGGCTCGATATCTTTTCTTTTATGTCGGGCAGCTTGCTAGTAATGTTTGAGAATAGTCTGTCTACATCTTCGCCGCTTATCGGGTCTATTTTTTCGGGGTTGAGAAAATCTTTTGCAAATTCCTCTGTATTTTTTTTGATCTCGTCCATTGCATCGACCGCCGACTTTTTAAAACCAGCGATACCAAACTCAAGCACGTTGCTGACCGTCGACCCGATGCCTTTTACGATCGTCCATATGTTTTTAAATATTAACTCTACTCCTAGGACTGTACCTTTGAATAGTTGCGAGTTATTATAGAGGTCAATAAAATAATTAGATATGTCTACAATGAGATCTCGCACCGTATCAAAATTTTTGTAAACAGCTACGCCAGCCGCTGCGATTCCTGCGAGCGCGAGACCCCACGGCCCTAATGCAGTCTTGATAAGCGTGATGATCATCGGAGCGAGCGCGCCAATTAGTCGGAGCGATGTCGAGATCATTCCGTTGAATGTTCCGTATAGTGTAAGTAGCGGCCCTATAGCAGCGACTAGTAAAGCGACCTTGAGGAGTGTTTGTTGTTTCTCCTGGTTTAGTGATTGGTATTTGCTTATTAGCTGTGAGAATACGCCTAGCATTTTGATAATGATCGGCAGCAGTTGACTACCGATCTTGATGCCGACGTTTTGGAGTTGTACTAAAGCGGCTTTAAATTGGAACGCGCTCGACTTGCTTACTTTCTCAAATCCTTTGTCGACTATGCCTGTACTGTTTTCTATGTTGTTAAGTATCTCTGTATACTTTGCGCCCTGTACGCCAGCCGTACCGAGCACGGTACTGAGTGCCCTTACATTGGGAATAATACGCCCTAGTGCTTCATCATTACCATCGAGCCTGTCTAGTAAGAATATTAATGTATTTGCGAGTCCGTCCTTTCCTATCTTTTGGCGGAGCTGGTCGCTGGTCAGCCCTATCTCTGCCAGTGCGACCTTGGCTTGTTTACTTGGTTTTAGTACTGAGTTCATAACACCCCTGAGTCCGACGACCGCCTCTTCTGCTCCGACTCCTAGTCGTGTGAATGTAGCGATAGAGGCTCCGACCTCTTCAAAGCTAATGTCAAGCTTCGCAGCTAATCCCAAGACACGCCCAAGGGTCGGAGCTAGGTCGCTGGCTTCTAAATTTCCCTCTCTAATAATAGCAGTCATTATATCGACGGCTCTAGCAGATTTTAGGTTTTGTTTTTGGTAGGCGGTCAGTGCGGCTGTTGCGGCCCGTGCGACTTCTTTGGTTTCGCCCAGCCCTATATTAGACGCCTTTGACGATGCTAGTAATATATTGAGTGCTTTGTTTCCTCTAGCTCCAGCGGACGTGATGACAAATAAAGCGTCAGCGAGATCCTTCTGTGATGTGGCTAGTGGTTGAGACGACTCCGCGATCTTGGTTTTAAAATCGTCGAGCGTTTTGCCGCTGATCCCGACAAGGTTCTCGATCTTACCGAAACTAGTTTCAAGACTAGACGCAAGTTTTGCACTCGCTCCGCCAGCGGCTAGTAGTGGCAATGTAAGACTTGCAGTCATTGTTTTGCCGATCCGCTTATAGTAAGCTGCCGACCGCGCAAATTTACGCTCGCCACGCTTTAGGCTTTTAGCAAGTCGTCGCTCGTCTACGCCGATCCTTATTAATACTTCGCCGAGTGTTTTACCCAATTTTAATGATAATTTTTAATTGATATTTATTAAACCTTAATACTTAGATCTCGTATAACTTTATCTAGACTTGGTAATCCTTTTGCTTTTCGAGCTGCATCCATTTCATCAAATTTTTTATCCATTGCCTCGACGTCTATCGCTTCCGACGTCATATTGATGTCGTCGCCTGGTAGTCTGATCAAGTCAGTGACTTTGATCTGTTTACCCTTGGCGACTAGCATATTCATAAGTGCGGCGGTTTGCCATCTAGTCCGCCTCCAAGCTTCTAAGTTTTCATCGTGCTGTCGTTTGCTGTATGCCTCTATCTGATAGCCTACCTCTCTAGGTGTGCTATCCCAAAAATCTGTAAGCGTGACCCCAGCCCTAAATGCCATCTTTTGTAGGTCTCCAAAAGATAGCGGCTCTACTTTTTTGCGCCCTTGGCAGATTTTTTTTGTGCCTTGGCGTCAGGTAGTGACTCATTAAGACAATTCATACACCTTTCTAGTGCTTCGCTATCCTTGTCAAATAGATCAGCGAGGTCAGCGACACTGATGTCAAAATCTTTTTGGGAGCTGCTTTTTCGATGACCGTCTTCTAGTCCGCACAACACTAAATTCAAGCTATCCATAAGCGTTAAATTAGTTAGTGCTCGCTCAAATTCTGACAAAGGTATCTTTGCGATATCTGTAAAATTTGCGATCGCCATCATTCCGAAACTTATCGGATAATTTTTTTTGTTTATTAGTACTTTTTTCATTTGTGATTTTTTTTAAAGTTGTGAGCTAGAGGCTGATCGCAGTAAGTAGGTCGCTTAGAGCTGGCAGCCTCTAGTCTTTATAATTATCCGTAAGTAAGTTCGCCGCTACCTTCTATCGATACGGAGTAAGTCGAGTTTTCATTGTTAGGCGCATTGACCTCTAGGCTTGTTATTATCCCGACGCCAGCAAATGATTTTCCATTTGTTACGTCTGGATCTGATGACGCGTTAAAGGAAACCGCGACTTCCGCTCCATCCTTCCAGGCAGTGTGCAGCGACCCTAGATTGTCACCGAATGCAAGCAAGGCTGATGAAGATACCGACCAAGATTTCTGACCGCCAGCCACTTCTTTGAATCCGCCGCCTGCACCAGCTGTGTCTTTGTGCGCCAGCTCCCTGGTCGCTGTTTGCATTTGTACGCTGCATTCAGTCGCTTTTGCGATCGCCGCGCCTTCTACATATAGTCTTAGATAATGTCCATTTTGAACCATTGATTATAATTTTTGATTTATGATTAATTGAATTATGAGTTGCTTTTTTTAAGTTGCTTTTTTTGGGGCTGCTTTTTTTGAGCTGCTTTTTTTTGGAGCTGCTTTTTTGTTAGCTGCTTTTTTCTTTGCTGTGTCATCTTGTGCGGACGCCTCGACCTCTTCTTCTGACTCTTCGCTGATTGCTGGTCGCTCAGGTATGTCGTTTGTCGGCTCTGCCGCTCCGTCACTGATCAGCTGACTTGCTAGACTGTCTAGCACTAAGAGCGTATGATCGGCTGGGTAGGTCTTATAAGGTTTTAGTAGTTTTATCCACATGGTTGATTTGTTTTAGTTGTTTGTTATTACGATATAATCAGCGCGATTAACTGCCAGTGCAGATTCGTCTATATAGTCATGGTGTTCGTTGTCTAGATACACTCTACTGATGTCAGCGGTTTTGTATCCGTGCAGTGACGCTCTCACGATCTGCGATAGGGCGTTAGCTCGTATCGGACTCGGATCGTAGCAGTCGACTTGCAGTCTATTTCTGTCTAGTGGTAGTTGAGCCGATTTTGTCTGACCTGGTATCTTAGACACGTTAGTCAGTACGATCGCTGGATAGCTCTCATTTTGTGGTACTCTCAGGACGTGTATATTATTACCGACCATTCCTTTGACTGCCGCATCTTCTAGTAATTTTTTTATTATTGTTTCTATCATGATCTATGTAGTATGTTTAGCGACGTACCTCAAAAACTCTGCTCTACTTAATTTTTCTAAAATTTCTAAAACTTGCTTGCTAGTTGCGTCGGCGGCTCGTCTCATGTAGTGTTGACCTGTGATCTTGTTAGTGCCAAACTCAACAAAGTGACCATAATATCCGTCGGATCGATTCCCTTTAAAATCTCCCTCGCTTCCGCTCTTACTAACTCTTGGCCCGACAAAGGTGTCAGCTGACCTTCTGAGATTGATCGCTCTTATTGATTTTTTTAAATTTCCTGGGTAATATGTCGCTACGTGTTCACCAGCTTTGTTGTATCTCTTGTGTGGTTTTTTACTGTTCTTGATGTTTGCTTTTGCTCTCTGTATCATCGGCTTCGCTGCTTTCTTTGTTATCGCGTTCCTAGTACGTCGGTCATAGATGTGCTCCATTTTTTGCATCTTGTTAACGATTACTCTTATTTGCGCGTCAGTTGATAAACTCATCTTGCTTAATTATTAATTATCAATTACGTTCTAGCTTTGCATCTGATCAACATAAAACGCCTCATATTCTCCATGTCTATGACCGACTCGATGTCGTATATTTTATCGTTGTGCTTTATCCTGAGACTGGTATCGTTTAGCTCTTTTCGATAACGGACAGTAAAGGTCGTCACATCGATGGCCGTCTCTCGTGCGGCCTCTTCTTTTTCTGATCCGTGACTCTGGTCTACTTTAGCCCATAACACCGCGAGCGTCGTCCAGTGTAGTTGATTACCATTCCAGCCATCTCGCTCGCTTGTCTGCTGCTCTATAGTTATCCGACTCCGTAGGTCTGCTATTTTTACAAGTGATCTTCTCAATTGATAATTATTAATTGATAATTGATAATTTTCTCGCGGCTCAAGCTTTTAAAAAAATTGCCAAATCCGATACGGCTCTAGTAAATTACGAGCTGAGGTCGGCAGTCGCTTGACGGTCTCCTCTCGATTCTCATAGAGTGTACCTATAGTCAGCAGTATCGCCGCCTTGATAGCACTCGGTACGCTTTCGCGACTCACGCCTCCGCAGACCGCCTCGATCCTTAGATCCGTGCCAGCTGGAAATTGTCCGCTAGTCGGGATAAGGTATTCGGGTGCTGATCCTTGTATTAAGTAGTCTTTGTCTTGGAGGCTCTGCACTTTGCCGCTCTCATCTCGATACTTAAATTTCACTATCTTTTTTACTGGCGTATTCCATAGCGTGATCTTATCTCGCGGTACTGTGTCATTATATATCGCGATCGTCTTGGTCAGGAACGCTCGACCCGTGTAGTTTTCGGCTTGCTGCCTGGCAGCTGTACGGTATAGGTTAAGCATGAGATCCTCGCCGTCGATTCTTAGATGGGCCTTGACCTCGTCTGTCGAGACGGGTTCGAGCTTGCTGTCTTTTATGGTTTGAAATCTCATTTTTTGCTTTTTTACATTTAGACTTAAGCCTTGTTTTTTGGCTTATAGTTTTTCGGCGTACTTATCTCTGATCATTGTCTCCGCGAGTACTGTCTCGATCATAGCCTCCTGACCTTCAAAATATGGTATCTTATATTTTCCGTAAGGCGTTTTTAAAAACTTGACTCTTATTTCTTTTGGCTTTTTTTTCTTGGTCGCTGTAGTTGTGGCCCTCTGAGCGACAGGCTTTGTCGTTGCTTTATTTGCTGTTGCTTTTTTCTTCGCTGCTGGTTTCTTCGCCGCTGTTCTTTTTTTTGGCGTTGCCTTTTTTGGTTTTGACATGGTGATCTTTATTGATGGGTTTTGAATTATTGCGAGTGACCTTTGATCGGTCACTCACAATTGATTTAAGATAATTCGTTAGCATATACTATGATTAAGCTAGATCGATGTCGACCGCCGCGCTAAAGCTTTTAGCGTGCTTGACGGCAGCATCCCACCAGCTATGGACTACGATATTGATGATCCCGTTTTTGATCTGCGTCGCATCATCGACATAGAAACTTACACCTCCCCACTGATCAACGATAAGTTTGCTCCAGTCACCGAAGATCATAGAGTGTTTTCCAGTAGCGACAGGCATCTGAGTCGAGGTCACGGCTCTGTACCCGTTCACCATATCCATACTCCCCATATTACCAGGGTTGGGATATGTATTCCACACGATACGACCTGAGCCAGCGTCGATCTTGGTAGACTTCAGTAGTCCTTTGACCGATGGACTTGTCAGGTATGCCATCATATTGCCCGATGCGTTTGCGCTGGCGATCAGCGTTTCTAGCTCGACTAGTTTCTCATATGTCGGCACTCCTCCGAATGTCACGTTGTTGATGCCGCTAGTGTTCAGGATCCCTTCGGGTTTTCCGCTTCCGTCGCCGTTGATCAGATCAGCGTCGAGCTTGGTAGCGATAGCGATCTCTAGATCCGACCTGACGCTCGCCTCGATACCTCTGTTATCTTGCATGATCATCTCTAGAGTGATCGGCGTAAATGCGCTTAATCCTTTTGGAGATAGGTCGACTAGTTCAAATTCGGGATTTGTCTCAGTGGCAGCGGCTTTCTCTGCTCTCCATGATGCCGCTGAGACTTCTTTTTGTCTGATGAATGAATCGTTACTAGTAAGACCCGTTCTGATGTCTGCTCCTAGGTTTACTACTTGTAGCTCAGGTCGTAGTGCTCCGACGATCTGATCTCTGACCTCAGTATCGATCAGATTGCCAGCCGTTAGCGGTACGCCCGTTTCTAGTGTTGCTCTAGTTTTCGGTTTGAATAGCATTGCAGGAACGCCGACATTCCCTACGACCTGAGTATTAGATCGCTTTGCCTCGACTAGTGCTTCTTGGTGCATTTCCTTCTCGACCCCTTCCAGCTCTCCTTTGCCGACCGTCGCCCTTATGGCTTTTATCAGCGAGTATCTTTTTGCGACCTTCTGCTCAGGTGTGTCTTTTGCCGCTCTGTCAGTTGCGACCCTTACTTCCGCCGCTCTCGTTTCGGCCTTGATCATTCTCTCAAGGTTTTCGATCTCGGAGTCGAGTTTTGTGATCTCTTCGTCAGCTTCATCAAATTTCTTTTGTTCGATTGCTGTAAACGCTCTGATGTCTTGAGCTTCGCCCTCGGTGCGAGCGATATCCATTAGAGCCGTCTGCGTGCCGATGGCCGCTGTCCTTAGTGCTTGAAGATTTAAAAGTTTCTTTTTCATTTTAAAATGAATTTTTTATAATTAATTAATTAATGCGAGTCGGAGTCGATAAGTCGTAGACCATAAGCTAATCGTTTGTTTTTATTTAGCCTGACTAGATTTTCGTTCATTCTCATATTTACTTTCTTGTGCTTGTCTCCTTTGTCGTTTTCTTCGCTGCTTTCTTTTTTATCAGTCCTGATGTCTCGCTCGTCTCTTAAGAATCCATCTAGCGATCGGAGTCCAGCGTCTGGATTGCTAGGGATGTCGACGACGCTAAACTCTAGCAATTCGACTTCGTCAAAATAAAGTACGTCGTCATTCTCTTCTGAGTTTTGCTCTCTGTTGCCCCAGTGCCATTTGATCGGTAAGAATCCCACCGACACGGCTCTCAGTGATCCAAAGTCGATCTTGCTTCTTATCTTATGGGCCAGCTCATTGATCTCTTGAGGCTCAAATATAGTGTCGGCCATTAGCCTGTCGCCGTCGATATATGCCTGACCTTTGCCGATGACTAGGTCGGGGTTTGCTCGATAGTCGTTTGTTTTGTGTAAGTAGGCGACGATGCCGTTCTTGTTATAATTATCAAGTCTCCAAGCTGATATCGGTATCACTGAGCCATGCCTATCTTCGCCAGCGTTAGATATCTCAAATGTATAGGTATCGCCCTCAGCTCTAGTCTCGCTGTTTACTCTGATGTTACCAGGAACATAGACCGCGTCACTGTTTGGTGTTTTGGTTCTTGTTGCTGTGTTGGTTTTAACCTTGCTCATATATTTTTAATTATCAATTTTTAATTCTTATCCTGAGTGAAGTCGGAGCGATATTATTACTCTTCCTCTTCCTCTGATTCTCTGCTTTTGTTTTGTCCGTTGTTTTTACTAGTCAGGTATTCCATATAATTATCGACCTCACTAAGCGGTATCATGTTGAGCGGAATAAATCTCGCGTCGCCGCCGTCTACTTTATTCATGTCTTCTAGTGCTCTGATATCGTTGATCGAGAATATTCCCCTATCAAATAACTTGGTATAAAATTGTGTGCGCGTTTTTATATCGCCCCTTAACAATCCTTTTAGCTCAATATTTGTGTAGTAGGTTTCTTGATCGACCTCCGCGAATATTTTTTTATCAAATTCTTGCTCGATCAATACGACGATCGGTCTGAGAGTGTTCTCTACAAATTCCGTGTTTTGTGACTCGATATTATTATTCGTCGATCGCTCTAGATGTCCGATCTTATGCGGCGGTACTCCAAAGATCCTCGCGACGTCCTCGATCTGGAATTTTTTTGTCTCTATAAATTGCGCGTCGGATAGCGGCATCGAGTGTTCGTACTTATGAAACTGGACGCCGTCCTCTAAGACAGCAACTTCGCCGACTCGATTAGGGCCAGAGTAAGTTTCTTTAAAAGAAGATCGCAGGCGTTCAGCAGCTTCGACTGTTAGCTCTTTTTCAGTGCCTAGATATCCGCCGAGATGGATGCCGTTTTTATAAAAGTCGTTTGCAAAGTTAGTGCTCGCGATAGACATACCGATCGACTCCTTTGCGATCATAACTCTACTCATACCACGACGACCGTCGAAACTTAGATCGCTGATATGGATCACGTCGGTAGGGTATAGGATTTGCTGACGCTCGTAGTCTGCATACCATAATTTATAATTTTCGCCGTCTTTGACTTTTATCGGTTCGACTTGTGAACTTTCCATGATCTCGAAGGCTATCGGCTGACCGCTCTTTTTGTTTCGTACGATACGCGCATAACCGTCACCACACAAAAGATAATTCGCGATAAGCGTCCGACGAAAATTAAAAGAGGTCAGGGCGTCGCTCGGTTCTTTTTTGAGTAGCCTATGTAATGGATGGTCAGTCGCTGGTGATTTGCCGTCGGCTTGTGTCTGCATGACTTGGAAGGGTAGCGACGCGATATTCTCAGTGATCACCTTGACACTTGCATACACGGCACTAAACGCGAGCGAGGTGTTAGGTGTGATCTTGACGCCTGACTTGGTAGCTCCGCCGAATATTATCGGCAAATTCAACAAGCTTTTACCGCCTGTCGTGCGGAGTGATCGCGTGATAGACTTACCGCCTAGGCGGTTTTTAATATTGCTTATTGTTCGCTTTGCTATGTTTATCATAAGTTCGATTACAAAATTAGAATCGACTTTTTGATAAATGTGTTTGTTTTGCAAACAAACTTTTTTTTCGGGTCTGATTTGATCGACGATTTGCTGACCGGGTTGATTTTTGTGAGGTCGAGCACAACACTGTCTTGGCTCAATATCGACGGGCGTTTTGCCCTTGTTTTTAAGTGGTGAGTATTTAGCAAATCATACCCTTAAAAACATAGAAACTTTTTTACGATTTAGGGTATGATTTAGCTAAATATGGGCTGTTTTGGTATGTTTTGCTAGTGCGCTCCTGTAGCTGTAGGATAAGAATTGCAGAAAATGGATAATTGTTAGTCGGCGGTTTGCGATTGCTTGTTACGCTGTGACTCGCTTTGTGGTCGGGATTGACTTAAAGCTTTTATAGAGTTGCGTTTATATTCTTATTATCATCCTGTCTGCACTATTTCTTCGCATATATTACACCATTTCGTATTAGGCTTAGGATGGTCGTGTATTGTATATTTGGGATTCTTGCAGGTGCAGACCGCCGCTTCACTTTGTTCCGCTATGATAATAGGCTGTAAGATGTCAGAATTATTACTATCAATAGGGGGTAGAGGACAAGGCATCCACCAAGCAATATCGTTATGTCCTACTGATTCATTTTTATAATAAAGTTCCCAGTTATTAGTATCCCAATCTTTATACCCTCCTGTGATATACTCCTCGCCTATTTCATCAACATAGTACACAATAATGTCCTCTTTGTGTTTTGGTTCTTTTTCTTTTATATTTATCCAAGTCATAACTTTTGATTTTCATGTTTTCGTAATAATTCCGCCACTTACAGCCAAACATTACTCAAGCTCGTAATAAATAACAAACTTATCTAGAGCCAACCACCCAGACCACATTTTTAAATTGTGCTTATCTAGCCATTCTAAAGCTTCATACCTAGTACCAAATTCTTTCTTTTCCATTTTTACAGTTTATAAGTTCCCACCCGCAATGAGAACACCTCAACAGCGAATGCCACGCTTTTAATTACCTCTCATCTGCCTCACCATTTATCTTGCAACTTAGACTACAGTAATTATCATAATAACTTTCGGCACTTCCTTGGCATCCTACATTGAGGCAGACGCCGTTCGCTTTGCTCTCTGACATAATATTAGATAATACACCACGACCATCATAGAGAACTGTCTTTGATTTATAGATATCCATCGCTGCTTTAGCCATTTGGATATGTAGTTCAGAGTCTTCTCTTGACATTGGGTCTTTAATGTGAGCGATCACCTCATTTAGCTTTTGGTCTTCGCTATCTAAGAAGTCTGCTATTAATTCGAGTAGTTGTTGCTCCATAGTTTCGAGCATGGCGATTGTTGCATGTTTTGACATTTGTGATATTTTTATTTTGTTTTCAATTTTCTATGATGGTCGCAGTGATTATCATTCTACATTATCGACAAGCTACTTTCGCTTCCATTTACCAAAAATTGATGAACAAGTTTCTGTAAATTCAATTCCCGCTTGTTTTAATTTAAAAATTCCAAATTCAAGTGTTCTACTTAGTTCATCTCTGTATCGAGTTTCTTCTTTTTCCGTTAGATCAACAATCTCATATCCCACCTCCCTTATGAAATTATCTAGTAGTTGTTTATGCTCTTCTTCTTTGTTTGGTGCTTCTGGTAGCGGCTGCCAATGGGTAATCTTAGTCTCGTATATATCACCAAATATGTCAGAGAAGCCATGTGTTTCACTATATGACTGTACTATAGTAGTCTCTGTATAGTTTTTTGTTTCTTTAGTGTAACACAAGTAAGTCCCGTCCTTGTCAGGCATCTTATCATTTACGTTAATCCATTTATTCATTTTTCAAATTTTAGTTTTGTTGAATATCTCAAGCTAATAAAAATCAGACAGAGCGGTCGCCAATCCAAGATTATTCTTTGTAATTAGTATTTTTTGACTATTAGATTAAGTAGCAAACTAGGATTTTATAAATAACTAAAAATATGCTTGATCACGCCGACCGTCCAGCCATTCCCTAGCATTTTGTATATCTGTGTATCGCTGACGATCCACTCATACCAGTCAGGGATATTTTGCAGCCTGGCGCACTCAGTCGGAGTGAGGCGGCGGAGCTTGTAGTCGTGAGTGTATCGGATAAACTCGTTAGCGGTTAATAGGCAGTTTGTTTTTTTTGCCATTTTTCGCCCTCTTCTTGTTTTGCTTTTGGGATGTTGAGCGTCGAAACATTGACCTGGTTGTATTTCTGCGAATCCCTTTATCGTCGGTTCGCTTATAAATATCGTTTGCTCTTTAGTTAGTTCGATATTTTTGGCTTTGAATTTATTTTTTCCAGTTCTTCTGCGTTCCTCTTTTGCTTCTTTAGATCTAGCTTCTCTGGGTGTTCGGACTATTATTTGCTGAGGTTGTTTGTAGCAAGTTGCGGACACGCAGCCGATCTTGCCGTTTGTCTCGTAGACCCAATGTCTTGAGTTAGTACCTTTTGCGGTTGGTGTTTTCGTAGTGCCCGATATGCGGACGCTTGTCTCCATTATTAAATTATTATCATGAAAATTTTTAAGGGCTTTTTCGCTCAAATAGTATTTTGCATCGATCTCGCTTTCGTCTTGCAGTATATCTTTGAGTAATATACCTTGATCGGGAGGTTGAGGTATTCCGCTCGTTAGATCTCTGAATATTCCGACCTCTTCTGTTTTGATATTAGTCCAGTACCAGCGATCACGATTTTGAGCACTTACACGATTGCTGTTTATGCGTACAGGGTAAATGCTGAGATATTGAGATATAACCCTCAAATACTCTTTTCGCATATTCACATTTTCCAGCAAAAATTTTGCTTTTGGATTGATCTCTTTTATCTCATTCCAAAGCCTCGTATATTCAAAAAATAGTTTTGAGCGAGGGTCGTTAAAATTGAGCTGCTTACCAGCAAAAGAGAATCCTTGGCAGGGCGACCCCCCTATAAATAGATCTATCCTGTCGAGATCCTTGGCCCTTACTTCAGTGACGCTACCTAGCTGAATAGTATGAGGAAAATTATGTCGAGTCTGTTCGTTTGCAAATTTGTCGATTTCGGCGGAGTAATATTTTTTTATCGGGATCCCCATTTCTTTGAGCGCGATCTGTCCGCAGCCCATTCCATCGAATACGCTTAAGACGACCAAAGCTTTTTTTGTTTTCTTTTTTTTCAATACGGTTGATCTAGAAACGAAACAAATACTCTTTTTTCATAAACTCCGCCCTCTTCGTTTTGCTTCATCTCTTCGCCACTGTTCGCCGATAGCTCTAAATTCGTCATAGCGGTGCAAAAAATCTATATCTCCGAGACTCAGATAGTAATTTCGCTTTTCGCCAGCTTGCCGATACCTGGTTATACTATCTACGTCTTGACTCACATTGACGCCGAATCTATCCGAGTCCTTTAGTAATTTAGCTTCGTCGTGCTGATGCTTGCAGCCGATCATGTGAGTAGATTCGTGCAGTATGATGCGGTGATCTTTTGCGTGATTGTTATTGATCTGCATACTCGCCTTTTGTCTTTCTTTGTAACTACCTAGTCCGTCGAGTCCGATAGCAGATTGGGAGCGGCCATCTTTGACGAATTGTATAGATATCTGTCCGCCCTTACTTAGCCACCATAGATCTAGCTGGCCTCTCATATGATATTCTATAATATCCCATTTTCGACGTAGATAGTTTTTTTGGTCGCGATTGCCGTTTAAAAATGAGATAGTAAGCCGCTTGATATCCAGCGGTAATATTTTCTTTTTGTCGTAAACCATTTTTTAAATTGATAATTATTAATTGATGATTGGTAATGTCACGGTATTGCCTTTAGGGTCGGGGTCGTCCAGCAATAAGGTTTCCGCATTTTTCACATTTGCAAGTCTTGGTGTGTGGCCCTCCCATTTTTTTGTAGCAATCACAGACCGTTGATCCGATTTCTTTGCTGTGCGGAATCCGTGCCAAGATCTCTTTGAGACTCATAACTTTAGACGCTATCAATACCCAGCACTTCTCGCTCCCTGTTTGATAGTCCTTTAAAAATATGATTCGGCGGTCGAGGTCTTTGTCATCGAGTAATATTAGATCGGCGTGTATCTCTGTTATCCTACGCAGCTGCAGACCGTCGAGACCTGAGTCTCTAGTTTCGATCAGTAGCGTGTCGCCGACCGTGATGTTACTTGTGTCGAATACTGGTATTAGTTTCATGTCGTGATTTATTTGTTTTAATTATTTGATTTGCAATAAGTACAATTTTTCCATACTGTATGATAATCGCCGCCGAGATATCCGCCGCGACCTCCGCAATTTTTGCATTTACTAAAGTCGTATATCCTAAAGTCCGACTTTATTTTCTTGTCGATCAATTCGATAAGCGCGACGGCTTTGTCTCTTTCTGCTTTTAGATTTTCCGAGGTATGCCATTGATTATAATTCATGTCGATAATATATTACTGATGATCAGCTTTGACCTGGTGACGTTGCCAGCGATACCTGATTACTTCGCCGTGTTTATCGACTGGCCGATTACGCTTAATGATAAGCTCGATGATCTTAACGATAAACCATACAACGAAAAACACAAAGCCGATCAATGATACTATGATCATGCGCTCAGTTTTTTTCTAGCTGCTCCTTTGCCTATATTCCTATCGACTATAAATCGCAGTAATTCAGTTTTTTCGATGTGTGCGATATCATGCACGAATACGGTCTTTATATGTCCGCTCTTGATCCAGGAGCATATCGTAGAGGGATGTTTGTCTAGAGCGCGAGCGACAGTCGCCTGACTCATAACGGGCGGCAAATCCTTGAGGGTCGTGCCTATGTCGACGGCTTCTAGTACGACCTCGCTGATGGCTGGTTTTAATATTGCCTTAAGTAAGTCGGCGATAGCTTGGGTCTCAGGTGATAACATCATGGTTTCGTTTTATTCATTACTAGACAAAATTTAGAACGGTCGCCGACTGGATAAAACAAAATATTTGCTTTGTGGGTCTCGATCTGTAGATCTTCGTCGGCTACAAACTTGAGCGCGTCCGCTACATATTTAGCGTTTATATAGTGTTCTTCTTCCTTGTCATTGCCGTCAATATCGATGGCCTCTTTAGCTTGGTTCTGATAGGTCGCGCTCTTTGCTCTCAGTATTAATTCGTTCTTGGTCAGTGCGATAAAGACGTCGTCTTGATCGCTGTATATCCTTATCCTAGATAGTGCCGCTTGTAGGGCTGATCGTGATAGTGTGCTGATGGATGCTTTTTTCTTGGCTGGTATCACCGCCGCGATGTCAGGATATTTTTCGGCGATAAGTTTAGAGCTGATCAGTATTTCGCCGTCCTCGATTGGAGCGTATATAGTGAGGTTGTTATCTGTTGCAAATATGCTTATTTGCTCAGGTAGCTCGATCGTGCTGGTGTACTTAGCGGCTTCGGCTGGTAGCGTGATCGGCTTAGGGATCTTGATCGGCTGCTTTATGATAGTAAGTCTATGCGCGTCCGTTGAGGCTATGACTTCGGGAGATATATAAATTCCTGTTAGATTGATCCTGAGCTGGTCTGTCGCAGCAGAAAACGCGACGCTCGCGATAGATGGGATAAAGTTATCGACAAGTTCAGCGGCTGGGTCTGCCTTGGGTAGTGTCGGAAAATCGTCAGGTGACTCGATTGCAATTTCATACACGCCCGACGTCGTTGTGATCCTTAGCATTTTTTTGACCGCCTCTAGTTTGATCGGCTGGTCGGGAGAATTTTTCAGCGTGTTATATAGTAGTTTTCCATTGACACACATTTGCAGCGGCTTAGCGTGTGCCGCCTTGATGGTGATCGATGCGGTCGTCCTGATGTTACTCGCTGCGAATAGGATCTTGTTTTTACCGCTTGACTTGATCAAGATCGTGTCGAGGATCGGTAAAACGGGCGACTCCGATACTAGTGGAAATATTTTAGCGATAGCCGACTCAAGTATTGACTTTTCTATTTTCATAATTTATCGTGATTAGTTATTTGTTTTTAATTATCAGTCAGATAGCATCCCGTCCAGCGATGCCTCTATTTCTTTGTAAGTGAGTTGTCCGTTTCTGCACTTGGTCAGTAGTTGCTCTATTTTTTCGAGAATGATAGGTTCGTGACCGTTGTGAGCGGACGCAACAAATGAATCTTCAAACTCTGTCAGTATTTCGTTTTTATCGCTTATCTCTTCTTCTAGTTCTTCAATTTCGTCGTGCTTATCTTCTAGTTTGGTCTCCAGTCGGGCGATCTGTGCGTCCTTCTCTTCCGAATCTTCAATTATCTCAAGCATTGATTTGTGATACTCTTTGACTTCATCAAGGGTATGGGTTTTTCTCTCCAGTTCAATTCGTTGCTGGCTGTTTGTATTTTGTGCTGCTTTGCCTGTCATTTTTTTAATCTTAAGTTTTCTGATTGATAAAAAATTATATTGCACATCTCGACCAGTCTTGAGTAAGTGCCCTCGCCATGACTTTTGAGTAACTTCTCAGGCGATAGGTTGCTAGTGATGTGAGTCTTGAGGCGTCGGCGTTTTTTGTGTCTATTGTAAATTATCGACGTGACTAGATCCTCTGAGTTTCCGTATATATTTATTTCTGACTGCTCCGTGTAGCCTAGGTCGTCGATCATTACATTATCATAGTTTGTAATGATGCTTGAGTCGCCCTTGCTTTTTATTTTGTAGATCAATTCTTTGTAGTCGAGCATTTCACACGAATAACTATTTGAGTACCCTCGACGATCGGCATCATGTAGCAGCGATAGTATTGATCTCAATAGTGTGGTTTTGCCTGTTCCATAACTCCCGTATAAGTAGATTGATTTATCGGGATCAAGTTCGCTATTCGGGTCGCCAGTAAAATATCTAACAAGCTGTCTAATAATCTTCGTTTGATCATCTGTAAATTTCAAAGGGCCTTTGACACGACCCTTGAGGGTTTTATGTAGACCTCGACGGAGTCCGTCGTATGTGATCAGCATTTCGGACGTCGCTACTTTTACTTTCTTATGCCCTCGCTTTATCCTTCTTTTTGCTGTTGGCGTCACTTCGCTTATCCTAGTAGGTGCGCTCGGTTTTTTCTCGCGGTCACTAAAACAAGTCTTTTGCAAAGTGACTGCCATTTCGTAATCCATATACTCGCTCGTCTTTTGTTGATTCATGTTAGCCAGTCATTTTTACAATTAGAGTAGTCGATCGAATACGGTAGAGCTGAGGGCGTTGGTCTCATTCCGTTGACGATCGCGTCGAAATCCCTCGCCCATAGGTCAGGCTGGAATCTGTTTTTCCTTTGCCAGTCGTCCAAGCTTTCTATCATCTCTTTGAAAAAATCGATAACAGCCTCCGTCGATACTTCTCTCCATTGTTGGCCCTCGCGGCTCTCGATTGATTTCCTTATCCTACGCTCTAGCGATCGCAGCGGCGCGATCTGCGACGCGCTTGGCGTGTACAGGTGTTTTGATGCGAGATAGGCGACCGCCTCGATCTCAAATTTTTGTTTTGATTCATTGATCGGTATTTCTTCAGGGGCATTTTCTCCGAGTTCGCTGTTACCCGTTATAGGTTTATAGTTTAAAGTTTTATTATGTATGGCAGTGGAAGTGGCAGTGCGTGTGGCAGTGCGTGTGGCAGTGCGTGTGGCAGTGGAAGTGGCAGTGCGTATGGCAGTGGAAGTGGCAGTGCATGTGCGTTTAAGCACAACCACTTTTATCAGTGGAGCAGTCCACTGATTCGACCCTTTTTGGTATTCGATCAGTTTCCAAACTTGTAGATCTTCGAGACATTTATAATAAGTCCTACGATTGGTCAAGCTAGCTCCTGCCATAGCAAACTCAAAAGGGCATTGAAACCACTCTATCCAGCCGCAACTGTTATTCTGATTAAGATAGAATATGTATAGGCTAATGTGTTGCGGCTTTATAGGGTGTCGATTAGTGAGCACGATCTTGTAAAATTCCTTGAGCTGTAAGAATCCGTTTATCCTCATTTAATTATCAGTTGTGAATTAAAAAAACTATCGACTAAATATTTTCCGACTCGATGGCAGTGTATTGACCTGGTGGATATTTGATCGCTTGGTCGTTTTGAGAAAACTGATCAGAGCTTTATACTGAATTTCATATTTAGCTAAGGCGACTTGTTTAGATATCTGTTCCATTTTGGCAGTTGCAGAGATAGGCAGCGAGGCGACTCCAGGTAAGGGAAACTTTAGCCCGACATAACTAACGCCACGATACTCGTCGAATGAAAAATTGCTTGATGCAGAGTGACGTATCTTTTTATTAAAGATAAAAAGTCGACCGTGCCTGTTGATGAAATACGCCAGCGGCATGGCGCGATATTTCTTATTAGTGTTCATCATGTTTCGTTTTTCTGAATTTGAATAAATAGGAATATTTCGGATAATCTGAAATGAATTTTCGAGCATAGATCGGGGCGTAATTGTTGTCAAGCTTAAATCGTCGGCGTGAGTTTCTGATCGACATTTCGTATCGGATCTCTTTTCTTATCTCATTAAATATTTTTTGGCTGGAGATAGACCTGACGCCCATTTGTATTCTTTCGGAAACGATCCTTTTGTATCGCCGATAGATTTCAGGCATTTCTTTATTATACTCCTCGAATAGCTCAAGGTGTTTTTTCATTTTGTTGTAAGTTTTTGATTTTCTTAGAAAATTGGGTCGGCTCATGACTCCGACCCTCTTAATTATGGGAAAAAGGAACTACGACCCCCTAGTAGAAACTACTAACACTAAGGAGTGTAATATTTTGCAGAGTACCCTCGACCCGACCAAGATATCCCGACGCTGGATTTGGTTTTTTGGTGTGGTCGGGCCGAATAGTACTTTGTTTATTTTTATTCACTTGGTTGGTCAGGATGAACTCCTCCTGGGCTTATTGAGGCTGGCGCAACACGATCAACTGGGACTAGTTGCAATTGGTGTATATCTATGTATTGCCCTTCAGGCATTTTGCCATCTTCTGACATTCGTGGCTTTATGCAAAATTGTTTGCAGCCGTTTAAGTACTGTATTTCGGCAACCGCTATACCTGTGAATCCTGTTACTCTGTCTTGTAATTTGTCTCCAAGTTTCATGCTTTATTTGTTTGTTAATTATCAATAATGATTGTCAATATTTTATTCAGCTAAACAACGCATTAGATAAAAGTGCCATATGTCAAGCTTTAAAAAAACCCCTGGTTGGATAAAGTTTCGAAATCCCAACCAAGGGCATAACTAGATATAAAAGGTCAGTTACTACTGAGCCTTTCAAGGGTGTGATTTGCCGTGCTAGCTTTTTAGCGCGGCGTGTGCTAAGGATTTATATTATACTTGACGAAAATATCTCAGGTGTTTTATACCGCTTGCGCGGCTTGTCTATCTTCCGTCAACTGTTTAATTTTATCAAGTTTCAATTTAGTAGCAGATTCGTTGATCAGTTTGACGACATAAGGCTTAGGTCGTGCAATCTTTTGAGAAAGATAATTGCGCACAGTTCTATAGTTTAAACCAGCCGCCCGTGCGAGTGCAGGGAATGTCGTAAAAGTCAAAACGTCTGCTTCTGTATATTCTATTTTTATCATATGTAACAAATTCTTTATTTGTTGTACGATGTAAACATACAAATTAATTGTTTATAAACAATAATTTTTACTAAAAATTTTGGATTTAGAACTAATTAAAATAATCGAGCGACTAAAAGTTGATCTGTCTAAGACTGCTAAAACTTTGAGTATTAAAGAGTTAGCTCCACTCGTTAATTTAACTCCCGATCAATTAAATAGTGTAATATATAATCGAACAAAAAGAACAGACTCAGTCAGAAATGCCATATACGGACAATTTCCAGAATATTTCACAAGTGTTTCGCCTGGGGAATATCAGCCATATCTTCCTTTAGCTGATAGTAAGCCGAGCGTGGTCGCAGAGCCTAGTTACGCGATAGGGGCGGCAGTTGATAAGCTTATAAGAGTACATGATATGAATCTCAAAGCTGTAGAGCTACGGATCAAACATTTGGAGCTTGAGATAAAACGCATCAAGAAAAATCAAGACAAGGTCTCAGAAAATTAGTTATGATAATAAAGAATATACTTCCAATAATCGCCCTGCTGGCCCTTAGTACCCTCACCATCGGCCAGTCGGTCGAGGAGACGTTGATCAGTTTTAATAAATCTTATAGTCCATTATTCAGCAAGTTGCATTCTCAGATAGATTTAGAATATGTCCGTCGCTATGACCTAGCTGCTACAGACACGACAAGGGCGTTCACTGTGAGTATCAACACTACAGAAACAAAGTCCGAGCTGTCATCTATTTCTATAGGTAGTCTTTTAGGTGATGTAGCTGTATCTAGCAACGTCAGCATCGACCGCGACAAGCGGTACAGTTTTGCCAGCCTGACACTCCTAGACCTAGAGACGTTCGTTCAGTGCGCTAATAAGGTATATACATTAATAGGCAATGTAGATATGAGGGGCGGCAAACTAAAGACAAGTTGTAAATGCGGTTTAGAGCAAATCCAGCTATCGGGTGTTTACGATCCATCAAAATCCGAGTATGGTCGCCGCAACTTTTATATAATAAGCGACAGCGCTGTATTCAAGATGCCTAAAGAAGACTTTGAAAATATCGTGTCGCTTTTCAGCAGAGCCCTTAAGGATTGGCAGAGTAAGTAGTTAGCCATTTGCTATTTACGGATTGTTCGTTTCTTCTTTTTAAAATATTGGTGCTTGGCATTTCTGAAAGTATTGTATGATCCGTATCGAGATATATTAAATTTATCATTTAGTAAGCTCTCAAGTATTTCGTAGGCGTGTTTATTATCGCGAGTATCATGATCGGCAATGATCTCAAGATATTTTTTCCAGTAGCCATCTTTTTGCAGTATGCTTATGTCGAGATTCATTTTATAATTTCGTTATTCCTTTTGATTCGTATACGCTTGGGCCGATGACTTCTTCTGTCATCCATCCGCCGACTGCCATTGCCAGCGCGACCATTCCATCGATTTTCTCAGTACTCGCTGCTTTATCAAATTTTCTATTTCCGTTCGCATCTAGTTTGATCATGACATTACCAGCCATCCACGCAAGCGCGACGTCGCCGCCGTGATTGGCCTCGTTATTTAGTATCATTTTCTCGATCTGATTTATCGGCGCGTTCATGTGAACGTATGTCTGACTAAAAGCATCCATCGCGATACCTTCCTCAGTTAAGTCGATGACGATTTGACTTGAGTTATATCTATCAAACTCGACGACGATAATATCGTAATCCTCAGCAGCGTCGAGTATATCCTTTTTGATGTAGTCGTAATCGATGACATTGCCAGGAGTCATCTTGATTGCTTTATCTTTGGCCCATTGTAGGTAGGGAACGCCGTCTTTTGCTGATCTCTTTTTTGCACCCTCTTCTGGACAATAGTATCGACCGACGATATAAGTAGTCGGATCCTTGTCGATTGGCGGAAACACTAACACGAATGCAGATAGATCAGAGACCGACGAAAGATCTAAGCCTCCGTAAGCTCGACGCCCTTTAAGTTTTTTAATGTCAAACGATTGGCCGTTTGCACTCCACTTGTCTGCACTGATCCAAGTCGATCCCGTGCTAGTCCAAATATTTAAATTTTTGGTTTTAAATTGTATCTCTTTGTCCGCCCCTTCGTTAATAGCCTTAGTCAGTTGCGATTGCATATAGCTCAAGTATGGAGCGTTGCCGAGATTAGGGTTTGACTTTATCCAAGATGTTTCTTGCTTCCAGTCGTCGCCTTCATCAAGTGTGAAGATCATAGAAAATAAAGTATCATCTACTTTGTGATCTTCAAGAACGTCGATACATACTTTTCGTAATCTAAAACATGGAGAGTAACGATTGAATCCAGCCGTCGTGATAATGAATAGTAGCGGTTGCAGTCTCGCGCCCATACCCGTTTCGATCACCTCTAGTAAGTCGCTTGATTTGTGCGAGTGATATTCGTCAATGATCGCGCCGTGAGGGTTGAGGCCGTCGAGCTTGTCGGAGTCGGCTGGCAAAGGTTCGACTAGACTTTCAGTACTTAATACATGGATGTTGTTAGTGTGTACGCCGATCGTCTTCTTTGCTTTTGGTGACTCAAGTTTCATTTTCTTGACCATCGATTTGATGATATTAAAAACGATTTTCGCTTGATCTTTTTTTGTGGCCGCTGTGTATATCTCTGCCCCTTGTTCATTATCAGCATATAATAAATAAATACCTATTGCCGCTGCAAATTCTGATTTGCCATTTTTTCGAGCGATCTCAGTATATACCTTTGTGAATCTCCTTTTGTTATTATCTTTTTTCTTCCAGCCGAATATGTTTGCAAGTATGAAAGCCTGATACTGCTGGAGGTCAAACTGTCTATTTGCAAATTCTCCTTTTGTGTGTCGTAAGCGTTTGACAAAAGTGATCGCCCTATCGGCTGCATCTTCATCAAAATAAAACGGATAGTTTTTTTTATTGCAGGACTTTAGGTCTCTAGAAAATCGAGATACCGCCAGCTTTATGTTTCTGTTCGATGGTAGTTTGCCCGACGTAACCGAGTCCACAAATTTATGATATGATTTTTTCTTACTGCTCATTATATTTAATAATCTCCAAACGGATCATCGGCTCGATCGGCTTGGTGTTGTGCGATTAGCTTTTGTCGAGCCGCTGGCGTGAATCCGAACTGAGCCGCGATCTTGCCAGCGTTGGTTAGTGCGTCGTTCTTGATCTTCATTTCGGCCCTGACTTTGATCATGCCTTTGTCGGTCATAATGGTTTTTCTTTTCTCTGTTTTTCTACTCATTTTATAGTAGACCTCCATCTCCAAACAGTACGCCGCGAGCATATCTAAATCGACGGTGTTTAATAACTTAGCTTGTACTAGTGACGATGTGATCCGCTCCCATATCTCGATCGCTTCATCGGAAAACTCTGTCGGAGCTGGAGGCGTCTCGATGACTAGCACAAAGCTCGGAGCGTTGGGCGTCATCCTGTCACCTCTAGCAGTGCCCTCTATTATTTTCAATTGGTCGGGTTTTTTTGGTCGGGCCATTTAGTCAGATTCTGAGTCGATTAAAAACATATATTTTGTAAAGAGCTTGTCATGTTCCACGACTATCGCTCGACATTCTTTAAGCTCTGAAAGCAAATAATTTTTTTGATAAAGGTCGTCGAGTTTTGCGAGTGACTGCTCCAGGTGCTCAAGTTGACTTTTAAGATTGTCCGACCTCATTACTAGTTGAGCACGTTCTAATATTAGTCTACACTTTGCGTCATTAAATTTTAATTCGCCTTTTAAATATTTCGCGATCGAGCTAATAGGGTGCGCCCGTTTGAAAAATTCGACGACCTCTAAAACAGCTTTGACCTCCTTCGTTGTAGATGCTGTATTTATCTGAGTGAGTGATTTGGCTTTCTTCATGGATCGTATAGAGTGATATTTGGGTTTAAAAGTTTGAAGTTTTGACAAAGTATACGCGAGTCTAAGCAGCGATGTATAAAATTTTACATCTGCAAGGAATTTGACCCCCTCCCCCTAATTATTTATATTTTTTTTTCGATCCTGCAGCTGAGTATGTGTCTCATAGTAGAACAGCTGATCTTTTTTTCTAAAGTATTCGAGCGGCTTGTTAGACTTGACTGTATTGCACCTATTACAAGACGAATGAAGGTTATCTATATGATCAAGATCGTCTACGCTTAGATGCTTTAAGAAAGTAGGTTGTAAGCCATGTTTAACTATGCTGTGATATGTTGATTGAGCTATGATGTGATCGACCTCCATATCGTCATAACTTATATGATTACCACAGTAAGCACAACGGCCCTGTGTTTTATTGTATACTTCGAGTCTGAGATCCGTGTTAGTTATATATTTCATATTTCTTGTAGTGGGTATCTTGGTATTAATAAGCCGTTGCCGTTTACTTCTGATCTGTAGATAGGTCTGTTCTTCTCTCTCGCGCTTTTACTGTTGTGATCTGAGTGACATAATGATCTGAGGTTTAGATCGTCGAACGGGTCTCCACCAAGCTCTACAGGGATCACATGATCAGTTACCTCGACCGCTCTGATAATATTGTTTAATTTACAAACTTCACAAAGCGGATATTTTACTTTATGTTTCCTTGCTTTAGATCTCCATTTGTGCGAGTTATAAAAATCAATCTGATCTTTTCGGTGCGATCGACTCTTAGATGATCCCCACGATTGACGCTTAAGCCAAGGCCGCTTTTTACTTTTTTTGTTTATCGTTGGCATTGATCAGATTTTTTAAAAATTCATCTTCTTTGTGATCATAAACTATCATTGCAGCTTTCCTTGATAGTCTAGTGCTGTGACCTTCATACTTGACATTATTATTAAATTCTTTCTTATTAATGTTCTCACTCGGTTTGTCGATCGTGCTGATTCGATACTCGATACCGTACTCATTACAAAACAATCGATAAAAGCTTTCCATGTGTTCGTTCCTAGTCGATAGGACAATAACGAGCTTTATGATCTCTTTTCGATTGATCTCCAATATTTTAGCGAAGGCGGCGAAGGTCTTTAAATTGCATAGGTCTCTAAAAGTCCTAGTGTGTGGATCCCAGTTTGCAAAGCCGACTCTATTGCGCCTTACTAGCAGCCCGACAATATTCGGACTCTTTGCCTTGTAGACCTTTTTTCTCCACTCCGCTTGAGTATAAGATTGTTTTAAGTTGCCCATATTCGTAAAATCAATTTTATTTTATAGATCAGTTTTTCTATCCAAGTGAGCGCGATAATTATATCGCTGACGTCGACCTTGATTCGATCGCCTTTTAAGTCGATGATATTCTCGACTTTATTGTCTTGGTTAACAGTTGAGACCTCGCCAAAAATTATTGGTTTATTTGGTCGCTTTAGCTTGATAATTGTTCCTGGCTTCATTAGGTGATTTTGTTTATATGATGTGATTGTGAATATGATAGAGTGCTTGAGTCAAAAAATTGACCTGATCGCTGATGCCTTTGTCGCTAGACATATAATCAAACTCGATAGGGTTCGTCATAAATCCAAATTCTGTTAACATAGCTGGACAAGTCGTCGACTTCAATATTCTAAAATTTGCCTCTTTTGATAGTTTACCATTGCGCCCGTCTAAGGTTGAGCGGACGACCCGATTAGGATAAGAATTTTTAAATATTTCGATGGCGGCTTCAGCAGCGAGGTCGCTTAATGTTTCGCCTGGACTTGTAAAGATCTCAAAGCCGTGAGCTTGTAGATTGTCAAAAGCGTTTTGATGTATGGAAATTAAAAAGCAAGTAAACTCTTCATTTAGTTGGTTGACTCGTTCGACTCGATAGGCTAGGGTTTGGTCTCGATTATCGTAACTAAGCATATGCGATTTGATCCCACATTGAGACAGCTTAAAGTTTACTAGATGCGCGATAGCTCTGTTATAAACGCCCTCGAAAAACGGTACTCCGTTGATGGTCGCCCTTTTGCCTGGTGTGGTATACTCGCCTTTGTATAGTCCGCCGTGACCAGCGTCGATAAGTATTAATTTTTGTTTTGCTTTCATTCTTAAGACCAGCGTCGGGAGGTCTTAAATGAAAATATAAGAAAGTATAAATGACCAAAATTATAAACTTGTCCGACATATGTCCGACCGATGTAATGAAAACTTATAAAAAAAGCTTGCAAGTCATTGACTTACAAGCTTTTATGTAGTTCGCGTTAATCACGCTTGGCGGAAGAGGAGGGATTTGCAATATTAAACACATACAACAAAAACCCTTTAAGCATTGAGTTTTTAGTATTTCATAATTATAATATATGGTATGTTTTTAATAAACTTGTCCGACATTCGTCCGACGGATTTTGAACATAAACTAAAATATTCATATGTCTAAGGTAAAATTTTATTTAGAGGTGCGGTCGTCAGGCGTGAATAAACAGGATAAGAATAGTTTTGCCCACATAAGATTGGTTGTCAAGTTGCTGCCAAATTCTCCGCCGTTCAAAAAATTCTTAAGCGAAAAAGTTAGGATAAGGGATTGGAACAAAAAAACACAACGGCCCCGAAAAACGTACCAAGAATATAACTCGCTAAAATATTTCCTAGATCAAATCGAAATTAAATTTAACGATGCTTGGAGGCGGCTTATGATAAAGGGTCAGCTCAATAAACTGAATATGTCTAAATCTTATGATAAGATTTTCGGCATAGAGAGTGATACCGTATTTTATTATTTTAGGCAAATTGCTAAATTGAAAAATAACCCAATGTATGATCGAGGGTTGGAAGGGAAATATAATAATGTCATTGACAAAGTATATGAGTATAACAACAAGCTCACTTTTAATGATGTCGATAAAGCTTTTTTTCACGGGTTTACTAAATTGCTTTTTACTAAATACGGAGTCAGCACAAATACAGCCGCTGGCAATTTGTCAATTTTTCGGGCGATGATGACAGCTTGCATAAAAGATGGTCATTGCTCAAAAGATAATGATACATACTTAAGCTTTAAGATCAAGAAGAGAAAAACGTTTTTTCCTTACTTGTGCGAGGCTGATCTCAAGAAATTATATGATCAAGAATATGCCGACGCTAGGATAAGGAACGCAAGAAATCTGATACTATTAGGCTGTTGGTCAGGTCAGCGTTTTGGTGATTGGAATAAATTAAAAGAAAGCAGTCTTGTAAATTACAAAGGTCGTCAATATTTTCAGCTACTTTCTGAGAAAACAAACGAGCCGATTTATATACCATCAAACAAAAAATTTATCAAAATAATAAAACAAGGCGTTAATCATATATCTTCTCAAAAAGCTAATCCAGCCATAAAAGAGGCTTGTCGGATAGCTGGTATAAACAGCAAATTTGTAAAGCCTAGTTTCAAAAAGAATATTCACGTCGACACGGAGTTTGAAAAATGGGAGTTGATCACGTCGCATACAGGGCGACGCTCGTTCGCTACTAACTCATTGATGTCGGGAGTGCCAAAGTATCTGATCATGAAGGTTACGGGCCACGCAAAAGAAAAAACATTTGATGAATATGTCCAGCTAACGTCGATGGATGGCTTGGAGCAATTCAGCAGCGATTAAATAATATTATTCGATCTGTGTTAATTCTATGTGGTAATTTCTGCATCCGTCAGCCCATAGGCTCTCAAAGCTTATTTCGTCCGTATCTAGTAGCTCTCCAAGAAATCTAGTTTCGACGTGAGCGTTTCCTGATGGGCTAATGTATGACTCTGTTTCCATTGTGCCGTTTTTATATATTTTTAAATGTAGCGACCCCGATGATCTGTAACATTGAGCTGAGAATGTTATCGAGTAAACTCCAGTAGTTGGTATTTCTATTTTATCTGTAGTTAAATTCCTAATATTGTCAGGATCCCATTGTGTATTGAAAACTCCGTCTAAGTCGAACGGGTGCGGATCATTACTGTCGATACCTCCGTCATTTACTTGTAAGTTCAAAAATACTAAATCACCGCCTCCGCCGCCGCTAATGTTATTAATGCTATCTAGTAACGCTCGTCCTTGATTTGCGCTTAGAGCGTTTGTAGCTGATGTCGATGTCAGATTATTTTCTATCGTTACGCTTGCTCCGTTTGTTCCGTCTGCTCCTTTGCAATCGTCCGTATCGTAGACGCTATCGTTATTGATATCTTCAGCTGGGTCTCCAGTACCGTTGCCGTTTAGATCCCAACAGTCGAGGCCGTCCGCTCCATTGTTTCCATCCGTGCCATTTGTGCCATCCGTGCCATTTGTTCCAGCTGCTCCGTCATTTCCATTTGTTCCATTTGTTCCGTCTGCTCCTTTGCAATCGTCCGTATCGTAGACGCTATCGTTATTGATATCTTCAGCTGGGTCTCCAGTACCGTTACCGTTTAGATCCCAACAGTCTAGGCCGTCCGTTCCGTTGTTTTCTTTTATTTCTACTACTCTGATGATCACGTCGGCAATAGAAGAGGATATATATCCAGTCATTCCAAAAGTGATCTCTTCGCCTCCTGTAAAGTCTCTGACTCCCGTCGCTCTAAATTGACTATTCTGCGCCCCTGATCCTTGATTTTTAATATAAGTTTCGCCTATGGTGGTAATCGAGCCGCCGTCAGTTAGTCTGATCCTGTAGCCAGTGCCCGACGTAGTGCTTTTGTTGTCATTTCCGCTAAAGTCAAACAAGTACCGACCGCCGCCTGACGGTATAATTAAACGGTCATTAGTTGCGTCTAAAATTGACTTGTTGTCGATTTGAGTCAGCCAGTCAGAATCGGTTAAACTTATTGTGCTGCCCATAGAGATACTACCAGTCAGTGCGGTCATCTCGAAAACTAAAGGATCGCCGCCGCCGCCGCCGCTGCCGCTTATATTATTTATACTATCTAGTAACGCTCGTCCTTGATTTGCGCTTAGGGCGTTTGTTGTTGATGTCGATGTCAGGCTGTCTTCAATCGTTAAGGGGTCTCCGTCTGCTCCTTTGCAATCGTTCGCATCGTAGACGCTATCGTTATTGATATCTTCAGCTGGGTCTCCAGTACCGTTGCCGTTGAGATCCCAACAGTCTAGACCGTCCGCTCCGTTGTTTCCATCCGTGCCATCCGTGCCATTTGTGCCAGCCGCTCCTGGTGCTCCGTCTGCTCCATTGTTTCCGTTTGTTCCTGTTGCTCCGTCCGCTCCTTTACAATCGTTTGCATCGTAGACGCTATCGTTATTGATATCTTCAGCTGGGTCTCCAGTACCGTTGCCGTTTAGATCCCAACAGTCTAGACCGTCCGCTCCGTTGTTTCCATCATTTCCATCCGTGCCATTTGTGCCAGCCGCTCCTGGTGCTCCGTCTACTCCATTGTTTCCGTCCGCTCCAGTTGCTCCGTCTGCTCCTTTACAATCGTTTGCATCGTAGACGCTATCGTTATTGATATCTTCAGCTGGGTCTCCAGTACCGTTGCCGTTTAGATCCCAACAGTCGAGGCCGTCCGCTCCGTTGTTTCCATCATTTCCATCCGTGCCATTTGTGCCAGCCGCTCCTGGTGCTCCGTCTGCTCCATTGCTTCCGTTTGTTCCTGTTGCT
>Ga0209187_1001041_pt1 | contig 36562 bp, 28 predicted proteins | sample BantaG_FD_187430 | JGI IMG/M metagenome (GOLD analysis project Ga0209187, IMG submission 187430) | Marine algal microbial communities from Bantry Bay, Ireland - BantryBay_4 metaG (SPAdes) (version 2) | ecosystem: Host-associated > Algae > Red algae > Unclassified | place: Bantry Bay, Ireland...
CTAATACTGGCTTTTTACTGTACAAGTGTTCTTTTAAACGGTCATACATATCTGCATCCGTCTGGTTTTTTTGTTTTTTACTCTTCATTCTTTAAAGTTAACAAGACACACTTAATTGAACAGTCTCCAAGAAGTTTTTCAACATTCAACTATTCAGAACAGGTTAAGCAGTTAAATATTTGAATATCAATAGTTATCGGAATGGCTAATCCCAAATAATCCTTCCAATTTTTTTATCACCAGCCAACCAAGTTTCATAACCTTCATCCCCAAAAGCAACTGTGTAAAAAGATTCATCACTAATCTTTTTCCAATGTTGCCCTCCATCTTCTGAAATTGAAATTCCAGGAATGCCCACCGCGATTAATTGCTGACCGTTTCCATTAGGAAAATATTTTACGCAAGAACGATAACCTGGTGCTTCTCCCTCTGCTACCAAATTCCATGTCTTACCTCCATCTTTTGTTATTGCTTTATTCCCAGTATTTTTCTCTTTATTTTCCCAGTCACCACCCATTATAATTCCATTTTTATCATCCCAAAAATCAATAGAAAAAATACCGGTCATTTGACCTCCTTGAATAATTGGAGTTTCAAAAACCTCCCAATCAATTCCTCTATTTGGCGTGTGAAAAACTCTAGCCTTTGCCCCACCTGTTGCAAACCAAGCATGGTCCTTATAAATCGCTATGTTTGAATTGCTAGCAGCGAAGGCTGCTTCTCCTTCAAATGCTGCACCGAGTTTATCGCAATTAAGTTTTTCCCAAAATTGACCACTGGTTCTAGAAATTAAGACTGCCATGCATTCCTCAGTTGGATCGCCGATTACAATTCCTTCTTTATCATCCCAAAATGCAATGGCATCATAAAAAACGCCAGCGGTATCTTCATAATAAACTACCTTCCATTGATCTCCACTTTTATTGGATGAAAAAATTTGAGCTGGTCTATCAATGGCCAACAAGAAATTATAATCAGTAGTATTTGCTATTCCTCTAAAATGGGGAAGAAAAGTATCTTGTTTAATACTATCAATTTTCCAAGTTTCTCCGTCCTGATTTATGTATCCGAACATACCTTTAGATCCTGCAAACCACACTTCACTAACTGCTCCACTTCTAAGTGATCCACTAGAAGGATGTATATCTAATGCCCTTATACTTGATGATATAGGATGAATTTCAATAGATTTTAAGGTAGGAATTGGAGTTTGAACTCCTTTATCTTGACAGGCAAACATGATAAAACCAATAGAAACAATAAAATATAATGATCTTTTCATCTGATAATCAATATTTTAGGCGATTTTTTTGAAATTATTAAAAAAACTACCAACGAAACCAAAAGTGGTCTCGTCAAATATATGAAAACAAACATTGATCGACTATTTAATAAGCATTAATGAACTTGACACTATTGAATAACTAATAAATAAACATTATGACTTACTTAAAAAAATTTAAAGCGATTTTTACCCTAGCAATTATTGCACTTAGTTTTTCTAATCTAAATGCACAAGCCTTATTTAATATGCAAAATATTTCTGCTTCTATGGGAGCAGAGCAAGAGATTCTAAGAGGATTATCAGCAAAATCCATTACGGAACAAGTAAGAGGTGATCTTAATTTTGATTATGATAATATGGAATTTGGAAAGGAAGACATTTATAGTATGGCTTGCGAAAATCCAACGTTTAGAATTGGAACAACCATACCCGTTAAAGGAACTGGTTTATCTCTGTACTTGGGAGTCAATGCAATTTGGGACAGATATGATGGAGCTTTTTACCAATCGGGACAAGGAGAAGATAGAAGTACCCTGCATTTTGAATCAAGGTCTAATGAAGTTTCTTTAGAAACTAGTTTATTAAAGAAAATTGAATTGCCTTTATTTAATGTATATGTTGGTGCTGGAACTAATGTTGGTTATTCTTTTGGAGGAGTTGCTAACATTTCAGGTAATAATGTAAAGATGACGGAAGCTGGAGATATTAAGAAAGGTGAAACACCGGGAGAAGTAATGAACACTATAGAGCATTTTTACGATTCCTATCAATTAAAAAATAGTTTGCACCAAAGAGTCTTTTTACAAGGTGGAGTTGGGGTAAGAATATTCAATAGATTAGAATTAGGCTTAGAAGGTAAATTTGGATATGGATATAGATTAACGAGAGGAACAAAAGTTCAAGGTACTGAATTGACCTCTGTAGGAGCCAATGTTAAATTTTTATTTTAAAACTTAATCACAATTAATAAACTCGCACGTTACCATTTTGTATCTTAATATTCCATATCGAATTAGAACCGACAGTGTATTGAACACAGAAAGTAAACATATTGCCCAAGATGAAGATGTGAGTTTAATTAGAGCTTGTGTTGAAAAGAAACGAAAAGCTCAAAAGGACCTCTACGAAAAATACTATGGTAAATTATTTCCGATTTCTATGCGTTACATGAAAGATCGGGAAGAAGCCAAGGAAACTACACAAATAGCATTTATTAAAATTTTTAGTTCCATAGATAAATATGATCACAAAGGAAGCTTCGCAGGCTGGATGTCCAGAATCACTGTTAATACTTGTTTGGATCAGTTGAGAAAAAGAAGCAGAAATTTTGAAGATGGAGATTTATCTACGGCACCAGAAGTTGGCATCGAGCCATCCGCGCTTTCTAATTTTTCTGAACAAGATTTATTAAACTTGATTCAGGCATTAGACGACAAAGAGCGGATGGTTTTTTCATTAATTGAAATAGAAGGATTTAAACATAAAGAAGTAGCCGAGGTTTTAAATATCAGTGAGGGAACATCTCGATGGTATCTAAACCAAGCGAAAAAATCATTAAAAGCAATGATCATTAAAAGTAATTATGATGAAAGAGGTTAATAAAGGCTGGGGCTTCTTCCGGAAGAAGCTTCAGGATTATGACATGCCTGCAGAGAAAGGTGACTGGGCTGAGTTCGAACAAATGTTCGACAAAACTCCACCCCCTACCCCTACTGCTCCAAATGGTGGCTCAAGTTTATTTGGAGGAATAGCTGGAAAGCTAATAGGCTTTGCAATGATCGTAAGTGTAGCAGGAATTGCTTTATTCACCATCACAAGTGGATCCGGAACCACAAATGATAATATTCAAAATTCTAATCAATCCATTATATCACCAAATTCAACAGATGATAATAATTCAACAATAGAAACACTTAATTCAAACTTAAACCAGCATGCAGATAAAACTTTAGCAGAGAATCAAGATGATGCAGATCAAGCGACAACTAATGAAAAAATAGGATCTCAAAATATTGATCAATATAATTCAAGTAATCCCTCATTAGCAAAAAATGCAAATGAGGAAAATCGCTCGGCTTCAAATACAGCAACATCCGCAAGTTCTAAAAACAATGGTGCAAATACTTTGCAAGCAAAGTACATTGGCAATAATATAAATGCAAACAATAAGGGACTTAACACAAACAATAATCCTGAAAATGCTCAAAGATTTGCCAGAAATAATTCTTCCGATAGTAATGCATTAAATAGCGGATCTAATGCTGAAAACAAATTGAATCCCAAAGAGGATACAAACTCAAATGAAGCAGGGCGAATTTCAGGAACTAATAATAGCGGTGAAGAGGATCAATATAATGAAAAGGAAAATACATTAGGCGCCAATTCAAATACTTCTGCACAAAGCACAACAACTTCGAGTTTATTAAAGGATAAAGAAAACCAAGAAGATGATAATGCTCCGACTGGTGCACCAAGCTTTGATTGGGATCAAGACATACAAGAATTGCCTAAAGGCAACTTTCAAATACCATTTTTGAATGGACCCGATCATAGCATCGACGCCTACATCGATGCTTTGATTGGTCCTACTAAAACTACTAAGAAAAATAAGAGACCTATTGATTTGGCGGTTAGCACAGGCTTTGCCTATTCTTCTAGTGCTATTGGAAAAAAAGCTGCTGTTAATCCTTTTATTGCAGCACATATTGAAATTCCTGTGTTTAAGAGAGGAGGAATTGAGATTGGCTTACAGCATTACAGAATGGGTAATTTCACAGGCATTCCTGAAACTGAAATTATACTTTATAATGGAATTGAAAGTGAAAGAACATTTAGCATTCGAAGCAGGAAATATGATTTCGTAAGATTACCAATAAAGTACAAACATTATTTAAATAATAAACGAATTGCCCTTTCTGCTGGAATTTCGATTAGTGGAGAAGGCGGATATGATGAAGAAAATAATGTTGAAATTGTGAATACAACGGGCACGACAAGTTTTAATAGTCACAGTAATGTTGGTTACGATTTTTCATTTACAAATCTTGGCTTGAACCTTGGTGCAGAATATCAACTTTCAAATAAGTTCTCTATGTATGTAGATGCTGAATTAACCGTTGAAAGAGACGTTTATGATATCAACAATGTGAATGGGGAAATATCAAATCAAGCTCCAGGTCTTGTGGTAGCTGCAGGCTTGAAATGGCATGCGCTCCATTTCAAAAAGGATAAAATTAAATATCTAGCTTTGAAAGCAGTTGGAGGATCAACAATTGGCATTGGCTCAAATAATCATTCCTTTTCCACAAGTTATTTATTTGGAGGGAATATTTCTTACCGTTTTGGTAAAACATGGGAAGTGGAAACAGGACTTGAGATCTTCAGAGTAAATGGATATAAAAATGCAGATCCTTTTGAAAGAACAAACAATATTGCAGGAGGAATTAAAACTAATTTTTTCGAACCAATAAGCACTTGGAAATTACAGGCTAAATATCCTTTAAGAATTAAGAAACACTTTAATGAAAAGTGGGTTGGCTATGCGGGTGTTGCATTTTCAGACGCTTATGATTATAACAGTAGAATTAAAGTAACCACTAGTTTCTCCAATTCAAGCATAGTGAATAATTCAGTACAAACTACTGGCGCAGATATTGTTATCACTAATGACAATGCATGGTCTTTATCGTTGGGAGGTGAATACAAAATATATAATGGCCTATCTATATTTGGCGATTTAGAATACTATGTTATAGACGGGCATCGATCAGCTGGAGCTGCAACAGGACCTTTAGTAAATACAGGTATAAAATACACACTTTTCAGACTTTAAAATAATATGCTAAATTTTAACTAAATTAGCATTTTACTTTAAGCAACATTGAAATGTGGTTGTCTGCTCTCGTAGACAACCATTTTTTTTTAAATTCATACGATTAATAGCGAATAATCGTTATATTTAGAGTTACGCCTTCTTTTACATATTTGAAAAACTAATAAAGGTTACTCCAACCAAACTTACCTTTATCAAATTTGAAACAATTATTTAAACACAACTCGTTTGTACTATGAAAAAAATTCAATTACCGTTGTATCTCTTTGCATTTTGCATTTGTCTAATCATAGGCTGTACTACTGCTACTGATTCAGGCACCAAAGAATTAGCCACTAAAACTGCAAGCTCAAATGGTTATGAGTACCAGTATGTAGAAAATGATCCATCTAAAACTAGAATTTATACGCTAGATAATGGATTAAAAGTTTACCTGAGTGTTTATAAAAATGAACCGAGAATTCAAACTTACATTCCAGTAAAAGCAGGTGGAAAATTTGACCCCGCCAATTCAACAGGTTTAGCTCATTATTTAGAACATATGATGTTTAAAGGCAATGACGTTTTTGGAACTAAAGATTGGGATACTGAAAAAGTTTTTATCGATAGTATCGAAAATATGTATGAGCATTATCGAACATTAACAGATCCTGCAGGTAGAAAAGCATTTTATGAAAAGATAGATGAAGTTTCAAATGAAGCTTCAAAATATGCAATTGCCAATGAGTACGATAAAATGTGTTCTTTCATCGGAGCTTCTGGTACTAATGCTTATACCACGGAAGACCGAACAGTATATGTAAATAACATTCCGAGTAACCAAATCGATAACTGGTTAGATTTAGAATCTACTCGTTTTAAGAAAATTGTTAATCGACTTTTTCACACTGAATTAGAAGCAGTGTATGAAGAAAAAAATAGGTCATTAGATAATGATGGTTGGAAAGTATATGAAAATTTATACAAAGCTATGTTCAAAAAACATAAGTATGGAACTCAAACAGTGATCGGAACCATAGAGCATTTGAAAAATCCTTCTATTAAAGATATTCGTGAGTATTTCGATAAATACTATGTGCCTAATAACGTGGCGATATGTATGAGTGGAGATTTAGATCCAGATGAGTCGATAAAAAAGATTGACAAATACTTTGGTGCTTGGGAAAGAAAGGAATTATCGCAATACACTCCAGCTGTAGAGGAACCACTAACTACACAAGTTGTTGAAATTTTAGGACCAGATGCCGAAGGCGTTACCATGGGTTTTAGATTTGGAGGTTCATCCAGTGATGATATTCCAAAAGCAATGATGGTAGATTATATTCTTGACAATTCTGTGGCAGGATTGATTAATTTAAATTTGGTTCAAAAACAGAAAGTGTTAAGTGCGGGATGTTACATAGATCAACTAAACGATTATTCCATTCATACTTTTTATGGTAATCCGAGAGAAGGACAAAGCTTAAATGAAGTAAGAGACGAAATCCTTGCACAAATTGAAAAAGTTAAGAACGGTGAATTCGAAGATTGGTTGTTAGAAGCGATAATCAACGATTTCAAGAAGAGTAAAATGAGTCAATTAGAAAGTAATAATTCAAGAGCGAATAGCATGGTCATGGCTTTTACCAATAACATGGATTGGAAAGATTACATCAGTCTTATTCCAAAAATGGAAAAGGTGACCAAAGAAGATATTATGAATTTTGCGAAAGCAAATTATGGTTCCTACATCCAAGTAAATAAAAAGACGGGAGAAGATCCTAATAAATTAAAAGTAGAAAAACCTGCTATTACAAAAGTGAATGTTGATAGAGATACGAAATCTCCTTTTTACCAAGCAATGTATGAGCGTAAAGCACCAAGCATTAAACCAGTTTTCATTGATTACGAAAAAGATGTTAAGCAGTTAACTATGAAATCTGATATTCCTGTTTTATACAATGAGAATAAAGAAAACGAATTGTTTACATTATACTATTTGTTAGAGACTGGAAGGAATGAAAATAACTTGATGCAATATGCTTTAGATTACTTAAAATATTTAGGAACAGAAGAGATGAGTCCTGAAGATTTGAAAAAAGAGTTTTACAAATTAGGAGCAAGTTTTAATGTTTCCTCATCAGATGAAAGAACCTTTGTAAGTTTATCAGGATTGCAAGAGAAAATGGTTCCAGCAATGCAATTATTCGAATCTCTTTTAGCTAATCCAAAAGGTAATCCTGAAAAATTACAAAATTTAATTTCAGATAGCCATAAGGAAAGATCAGATATTAAGAAGAATAAAAGTAGAATACTCTGGGGTGGCCTGATGAATTATGCGAAGTATGGACCTACATCACCATTTACTAATGTACTTTCAAACGAGGAATTAAATGCACTAGACTCAGAGGTTTTATTAGACTTAGTTCGAAACATTAACAAGATGGAACATAAAGTAATGTACTATGGTCCCATGTCTTCTTCTGAATTAATTAAGACCTTAGATGCAAATCACCAAGTACCTGATAAAATGAATCCAGTACCAGAAAGAAGAATTTTTGCAGCGAATGATACGGATGATCCGAGTGTTTTCTGGACAAATTATGATATGGTTCAAGCGGAAATTGTAATGCAAAGTAAAGGGCCAGATTGGGATCCTTCAATTGCCCCAGAAAGTAGATTATATAATGAATACTTTGGGGGAGGAATGTCTGGAATTGTTTTCCAAGAAATTAGGGAAGCACAAGGTTTGGCATATTCCGTATTCTCAGCTTATCAAAATGGGTCCAAACAAAGCAAACCAGATGTTCTAATGGCTTACATTGGTACTCAAGCAGATAAACAAGAGGAAGCGATGACGGCATTAATGGATTTAATTAATAACATGCCAGAATCTCCTCAAAATTTTGAAAATGCTAAAAAGTCCATTCTTGAAAAAATAGAATCTGAAAGAATCACTAAAACCCGAGTACTATTTAATTACTTGGATGCAAAAGATAAGGGATTAGATTATGATTTGAGGAAAGATATATATTCAAAAGTAAAGGACATGAGTTTTGAAAACTTGAAATCATTTCATCAGAAATATGTGAAAGATAAAAAGTACAATATTTCTGTTTTAGGAGATAGAAGTAAATTGAATTTCAGTTCACTTAGCAAATATGGAAAAGTGACAGAGTTGAATCTAGATGAATTATTTGGATATGGTGAACATAATAATGAAGTACTGAACTAATAAGAATTTATTTCAAAATTCGATAGAAAGGATCTGCTATTTGCAGGTCCTTTTGTTTGAGCAATTTAGAAGTTTAGGAGTGTAGAAGCTTAAAAGTGTTTGAAATTTAATTCAGCGAACAATCCAAATTATATGATTTAATGTTTTTATAAATTTTACTTTTGATCATCCGAGTAGTGGGGTTTTTCAAAACGCCTCTTGAGATTTACCCACTCCTTTCCATTTGCTTGCCGAAGGCAAGGAAATATTCTTGCGATAGGTCTCATCATATTTCGTTTTATAGATATTCCTCTATTGCCGCCTTAATAAACAATTTTGGGACACTTTGCTTATAATTAATAGGGAGGTTTAACATACTTAGCATACTATTTTTCATTAAAAATCAGTTTAAAAACACTAGGTTTTAGGATCTTATATTAATTTTGGTCTTTATTTAAGATGATTTGAGCAATTTTAAGCTTATAATAACACATTTATAAGCTAAAAATGGTTTTCTTAGATTAAGCTTTTGAAGGAGTAAACCGTCAAAAGTATACGAAACTTTAAATCAATAGTTATGGAAGCGACGGAAAAAAATTTAACACAAGAAGAGCAGAACAAGCGAAAGGGTAAGCGCATTTCGATAACCGTACATGCTATTTTATTGCTTTTAGCAATAATCCCTTTTATGGCAATGAAGGAAACTGTTCCTCCTGCCATTACCATTATATTTACTGATTTTAAATCAGGGGGAAGCACCGAAGGTGCATCAGGTGGTCAAAAAGCAAAAGCAATGGCTACTCCTGATCGGGAAGAAGCAGCCCCTAGGGAAACAGTTACAAAACCTACCCCTCCTGTACCAACGCCTCCTACCCCAACTCCAGTGACTCAACCTACAACGCCTACTCGACCAGAGCCAGTGGAAGAAATCAATGAAGTGGAAGAAGTGGAAGTAGTACCAGCTCCTCAAGAAGAAGTATTAACTGATGATAGTTCAAATCCTCCTTTACCTCCAGTTGTAGAAACGGAAGATGTACCTGATGAGGTTGTAGTGGAAGAACCTGCCTATGAAATCGTTCCTGAAGAAACTGAACCAGTCGAGGAAGTTAATGAGACTGAAGAAGCAGAAGAAGCACCAGAATCTTTCTTTCCAGAAACTTCTCCAGCAGACGGAACTGGCAATAGCTCCTCTGAGGCAAGTGATAATACTGGTGATGATAGTTTCTTTTCAGAAGGTGATGGTGATGCAGATACAAATCCAGGAAGCGGTCTTGGAGATAGCGAACCTGGCAATGGAACGGGTGATTCTGGAAATGGAAATGACGGACAAGGAAATAGCGGAAGCGGTGGCGGAACTGGCGATGGGGAAGGTGACGGAGTACTTGGTAGAAAAGTAATCTACAGGGCTAATATTACTGAAGTTGCTCAAGGCAAAGTTGGTAAAATTACCATTGACTTATGTATCAATAAAAACGGAATCGTTACTTATGCAGAAATTGATAAACTTAAATCAACTATTAAAGAAACCGATGTTCAATCAAGAGCATTAGATGCAATATTAAACTATAGATTCGAAAAAGATCCTAGAGCTCCTTCCAGAGAATGCGGAAAGTATACTTTGAAATGGTCAAGACATGGATTTGAATTTCGATAAAGGATCGTCAGATTTAAGACTAAACTAAAGAAAGGCTTCCTACGGAAGCCTTTCTTTAGTTCTTATTGCTATTTCTTGGAAATTTGGAAACCAAGCTTAGACCTATCATTGGTCTGATGTCATCGATCTGAAGTCTTAAGTCCTTTTTATAGCTTAATCATCGGTATTACCTCATTCAATCCAATACCTTCCAATCGTACTATATAGAAACCAGTACTTAAGCTTGAAACCAAGCGATCAATTTGAATAGTACCGTTTGTGTTTTGGAAAATGCCATTACTAATAGTCCTTTGATTTCTATCTAGAATCTGAACTTTGATGGAAGAAACAGCGTCATGGATTTGGCTTATTTCGACTTGATTTGTAAAAGGGTTTGGAGATAATATTAATGCTTTTTGTTCTTCCCCAATGCTAGTGCTTAAAACTTTAGTAAAGTCTTTAGTCCCGTCTTTGTTCACTTGTTTTATTCTATAATAATAAGTAGCAGGATTTAAGTTTCTATGCACAAAAGAATAATCATTACCAGAAACAGTATTTGGTTTAAGGTCCATCTTTTTGAGATCTTCAAAATCTTCTCTATTTGTACTATATTGAATTATATAATGATCAATTGCTGACTCAAATATGGTATTCCATTTTAATAACACATCGTTGTTATTTTGATGCAAACTCCATTCTGTTATTTCTAAAGGAAGCGCTAATTCATCCGTAATTCTATATATTGATCCGCCATAATCCGCAACATACATTTCTCCATCTTGATCGAAGCCAAAAGTAGATGGACTAATATTTCCATTACCCAAAAGTTCAACTGAATTATCGGGATTCTCATTAAGTTCTATGGACCAAAAATTACCAGTTGCAAAATCTGCACATATGTATTTACCAAAAAAATTGGGATAATCTGTTCCTCTATACACGGCTCCTCCGGTTACTGAAAATCCACCAGTATCTCCGTTATGCAAATAATCAAATATTGGAAATTGATAATTAGCTGAATCAGCACAGCCATTAGTATTGAAAGGTAAGTTACCCTCATAGCATCTCCAGCCATAATTTTCACCTCCTGGAGAATTTGCTGCTTGATAATTAATTTCTTCACGTGCGCCTTGCCCAACATCCCCGATCCACATATCACCATTTTCTGCATCAAAGTTAAACCTCCAAGGATTACGGAGACCCGTTGCCCATATCTCATTCAAGGTGTTTGGATCATTGATAAATGGATTATCTGGTGGAATAGCGTAGGGACTTCCTCCGTCAACATCTATACGCAGCATTTTACCCAAAAGACTCTGATTGTTTTGGCTATAGTTTTCAGGATCTCCACCAGCGCCACCATCTCCTGTAGCAATGTACAGATAACCATCTGGTCCAAAATTTAAATCTCCACCATTATGATTAGAATAGGGTTGGCTAATTTCTAATAGAATTTCTTCTGAATTCGGATCAGCCATTAAGAGATCGTTCTCCATTAAATTAAATTTCGAAATTCTTGTTGCTCCAGAAGCTTGGGTATAGTTGACATAAAAAAGCCCGTTTGATAAAAAATCAGGATGAAAAGCCAAACCCAATAGACCACGTTCACCCCCTGATCTTACTCGAGCATCAATATCTATAAAATTATAGATACTATCGTCCATTACTTTGATTATACCATTTTGTTCAACGACAAATAGTCGACTATCACCAACATTTTCAATGGCAACAGGTTGATTAAAGCCAGACATAAATAACTCGAGTTCTAATTCTTGGCCGTGTAAAAAAGTAGTAAATAGGAGGATAATGAAAATTGAAAAATTTCGCATTGATGTAATTTGATGAATAAATTTAAGGGGAAGTTTAAATATAACGATTTTTAGTTGAATACTATATCTATTAACAAGAAAAAAGGGTTGCCTGAATTTGGCAACCCTCCACTACTACTACTACTATGTAAGCATCAAATGCTTAATTATTATTTTTATGTTTGTTTCACTAGTTTCATTTTGAACCGCTGGTCATTAACAAGGACATCTAAAATATAAATTCCATCATTTAATCCTACTAATATTTTATCTAAAGTAATGCTACTAGATGCATCATTAAGCAACAAGTACTTGACAAATTGACCTTGGTAATCATATAATGATATTTCAACTTTTGCCCCTTCTAGAATTGGGCTTATTAAATTAGCAAGGCCAATATTCGGATTGGGCATTAATTTGGGTAAATCTTCTTGCTTATGAATTGTAAGCGACTTAACTTTTGTATAATCTAATGACCCATTTTTATTCACTTGCAGAATACGATAATAATTAATTCCCGAATAAGGATTTTTATCTAGTTGAAAATAATGATGGCGCAAACTACTATTTTGACCAATAGACTCGACCCTATCCATAGCTTCAAACCGAATTCCATCTTTACTCTTTTCTGGAATATAATAATCCACAAGCTGTTCATTTTCACTCTCCCATTCTAGGTAAACCTCTTTTCCTTGCTGATACAAATCCCATTTAACTATTTGTAATGGTAAAATTTGACTAGTATCTACTACTTCGAAAATCTTTCCTGTATAATCAGCTACAAACAAATCTCTCTCCGCATTCTCACCAAAGGCAGTATATCTAAAATCCTGAAAGTCTCCCAAATGAGTGGCAGCGGATGCTGGATTTTCAGTCAATTCAATCATCCAAAAGTTACCAGAAATGAAATCCGAGAAAATATAATTGCCCGTTAAATTTGGATACTTCGTGCCTCTATACACGAACCCACCAGTAACGGATGAACCTCCAAATTCTTATTCATGACTATATTGAAAAATTGGAAATTGCATATCAGAATCTGGACAATTTGAATAACCTGCATCGGCTTCATAACACTTCCATCCATAATTAAGTCCTCCACTTTGATTGGCAGCTTGAAAATTAATTTCTTCCCAATCATTCTGTCCTACATTCCATAAATCTCCAGTTTCAGAATCAAAACTAAATCGCCATGGATTCCTTAAACCTACTGACCAAATTTCAGGAAGATAATTACTATTGCTAATAAAGGGATTAGATGGAGGTATTGTATAAGGATCTCCATTATCCACATCTATTCTTAGCATCTTCCCTAAATAATCCATCGGATTCTGGGAACGACCTAATGGGTCAGCATAGCCTCCCCCATCACCTAAGGCGATGTATAAATATCCATCAGGGCCAAAATTTATATCTCCTCCATTATGATTGTTAAATGGTTGATCAAATCGTTTTAGGAACACTTCAGAAAGTGGATCAACTATATTTGGATTACTATCAGACCTTGTGTACCTACATAGTTTATTCTCTCCCTCTAGATCAGAATATTGTACATACAAGTAACCATTCGATGCATAGCTCGGATGAAAAGCTAGACCCAATAAACCTTGTTCTCCATCAGCATTTGTGGAGTCACTTAAATCCAAAAATGGATGACCTTCAATCGAACCATCAGTATTTAAAATTCGAACAAGTCCGCCTTGTTCTATAATAAATAAGCGGTTATCTCCTGCATGTTCAATTCCGACTGGACTTGAAAAACCGTCAGCAATTAATTGCAGATCTAGCTCTTGAGCACATAATGGTAAACTTACAACTAGTGTAAGAACGTAAATGATTGCTTTCATTTATTATTGGGTATTATAAATACGTATGGGGGATAAGTATTTACGTTACTTAAATGGTAGTGTCAAACTTGTTTTTATAAATCAATCCTACTCAAATATAAGAGGTTTACAGAAAATATCAAAATTATTCAATAGGTAGGATTATTCAATTTTATTTTGTGTGAAAATAGGTACCTTCCCATTTAACGCTCTAGTGAATTAATTATTAGTAAAGAATAAGCAGTGAAAATTATAAAATTTACCGATCCACATCGACAGAAACATTTTGATTTTTTTAATACAATGGCGAATCCTCATTTTAATATTTCTGCCAATTTAAACATTAATAAATTTTTAAAATATCAAAAAGAAACTGGTATCCCTTTTAATATCTCAATGGTCTATTTAATTTCGAAAACCGCTAATCAAATTGATGTTTTCAAACAAAGAATTCGTAAAGATAAAATAGTACAACATGAAATCGTTAATCCTTCTTTCACCGTAGAAACTGATGCTTCTGATGTATTCAGTTTTTGTTATGTAGACTATCACGAAAATGCAAAAACTTTTTTACACCATGCTAAAATAAATGAAGCTACAATGAAGGACAGTCCATCCTTCGCGGATGAAGCTGGTAAAGATGATTATCTATTTCTATCTGCGCTACCTTGGATATCCTTTACGAGCATTCAACATGCCATGCATCAAAATCCTGATTCTGTGCCAAGAATCAGTTGGGGAAAATACTTTGAAGATCGGGATAGCACAAAAATGCCATTGTCCGTGCAGACTCACCACGGATTGGTGAATGGAAAGCAAGTGGGTCTGTTTTTTCAGATCATGCAGAAGTTCTTGGATGAGCCAGAGGAGGTATTTAATGATGAAATGTTAGAATGACTATTGTCATCCTGAGCCGGTAGAAGGGAAAGATTCATTTAAGATTAATGTAATGACAAGTAAAATATTTGCCGTAGGGGCGCGATTCATCGCGCGCACTCCCGTAAAATTACAACTTGTCATAGATAGCGAGCGCAACGAGTCGAAGGTTAAAGTAAGACCAATCCCGTCCTCCTTAAACAGCAGGCACGCAAGGTCAGAGACTTTGAGCAAAACAATTTCCAATCAGAATAAAGTTTATACTATTTTTTCACCAATAGCTCTTTAGAGTGGGCTCAATGATAGAATGAATGATAAAATGAGCATTCGACTTGGTCATTATTAAAATCTCAAATTTTAAAACTTCGTTAATTTAACCTCATCAATTGGAAGCTTAACAATTTTACCTTATTTTTAAGATATAAATTTTATCAGATGAAAAATCTATTGCTTTTTGCATTGTTGGTTAGCCTCTCCACAATTACTTATTCACAATCTGCCATCACCGGTTATGTGGATGTGGATGAATTTAATGTAGGTAAAAAAGAAATTCTAATTTATCTCGTAAATTTCACAGACGAAATGATGAAGGTGAATGAGCAATTGTTAGCCAAAAGGGATATATCAGATAATGGATATTTTGAATTCGAAAACACATTGTTTGATGGCAGTGATCGAATTTATAAATTAAAAATTAATGCTGCAAATGCGGAAATATTAAGTCCAAGTAAATTGTTTATTCATTCGGATAAAGATAGTATTCATTTTGATAAAAGTGATATTGCTTTTAATCAATATACTAGTACAAATTTAGCAGATTGGGAATGGAGGAAATTACAAAAGTTTGATGCGATCAATAAGGAAATTGATGCGTCAAAGTTTGCTGGTTATGCAAAAGATTCTCTTCAAATTTTATTAGTAAAACTGATTAGCATAAAACAACTTAGTGATAAAGATTTACTTATAAAAGATATTAAAGAAAATAGAGAATATTACTTAGGCCTACTTGAAGATTTAAAAAGTAGTGATTTAGAACCTGAATCTTACGCATATTTAGAAAGCCAGTGTGCCATAATTACTCGAGATATTGTGCAAAGTAAATATAAAATGAGTTTGATATTTAACGTATTGGCTTTCTTAGCAATATTGGGTTTAATGATTTATATTTTTCTTAAAAAGAATCAAAAAGGTACTAAAACTAATGCACCCATAATAGCTCAATTAAGTAAACAAGAGCAGACCATTAAAAATTTAATTTTAGAAGGTAAATCTAATAAAGAAATTGCTAGTGAATTATTCATTAGTTTAAGTACAGTCAAGACACATATAACCAACCTTTATAATAAACTTGGGGTTTCAAATAGGAAAGAGATTTTAGGGAAGTGATCCTTCGGCTCGCTGTGCTCGCTCAGGATGACAAGTTGTGGATTGTGGAGTTGCGCGCGATGAATCGCGGACCTGTATAACCAATTTCGCCATGTCATTATTTTAATTTTAAATGATCCTTTTCATTTTTCAGGCCCAGGATGACAACTCAGGAGTGATGTCCGCATAGACGATATAATTCTTAAATTATTGGTTTATCAGAATGAGGCGGGAAAACGATAATGAAACGTAATATTAATAATTTTGTTTAATACAAAGAAATTAAACTATGAATAAACAATATTCTTTAAAAAATAACGTCATATAATTATTAACTTTGTAAATCAAAGTACTTTATGAGCAAAACGGAATATATCGACGAAATCAAAGAGATCAGGCAGATCATGGAAAAGTCCACAAAATTTTTATCATTGAGTGGATTGTCTGGAATTTTGGCAGGTATTTATGCGTTGGTCGGAGCTTATTTGGCCTATCGGATCACTTACAATGCTGATCACATTATTTATGATGATATTCGGTCAGGAGATTTATTAAAGTTGGTAATAATTGCAGGAAGTGTATTTTTTTTAGCATTAGCCACTGGAATAATTCTAAGTGTGCGTAAAGCAAATAGAGAAGGTGCTAATATTTGGACGAAAAGTGCCAAGCGATTAATTTTCAATTTTTCTATTCCATTAGCTACAGGAGGAGTCTTTATTTTGCTGCTTTATCTTAGAGGTTATTTTGGACTGATTGCCCCCGCTGCACTTGTCTTTTATGGCTTAGCTTTGATTAATGCTGGTAATTTCACATTTAGCGATATACGGTATATTGGAATAATAAACATTTTATTAGGTTTGATCACTGGTTTCATACCAAGCTATGGCTTAGTAACATGGGCTTTCGGATTTGGTGTATTACACATTGTATATGGAATAATTATGTATTTAAAATATGAAAAAGAATAGGATCCCCATTCCTTAAAAATAAAGAATGACTAGGTATACTTCGTGAAAAAAATAATAAAAAATTTAAACAAAGCTTTCGAAAGCCGAATACGTCTTGGCATTATGTCAACACTAGTTGTTAATGATCAGATGGATTTCAACAGTTTAAAGGAATTGTTAGAAGCCTCGGATGGTAATCTGGCAAGTCATTTAAAAGCTTTGGAAAAATTAGAATTTATTAAAGTGCATAAATCATTTATTGGGCGAAAGCCAAACACGAAATATAAATCAACTGCCAAAGGCCGAAAAGCTTTTAATCAACATTTAGATGCATTAGAAGAATTGTTAAAAGGAAGATAAATTTTTTTTATAATCACTTTGTATTTCAAAGTACTTTTAAATATATATTATGGATACAAACTATGAATCAGCCATAGATAGAATTAGATCATGGTTCAAACATAAATGTAATGTAAAGTGTAAAAGTAGTTTTATTTTCAAACTACTTTTACATTTATAAATTTTCAATTTTTCATTCAGTATAACCCTCGGGACCCTCCGAGGGTGGGACCCTCGGAGGGTCGTAACCCTCGGAGGGTCATTTTCTTCGCTGGATTTGAAGTATTAAGTAATTTAAATGCAGGCGCCTTTCATACCATTATAATTTCAGCTTATAAAGATAAAGCAATCACTGCCTTTGAATATGGCGTTTTAGATTTCGTTGTAAAGCCATTTGATGAAAAAAGACTGGCTCAAGCATTTTCAAAAATTACAAATAGTCCACAAGAAAAATCACATCCATTAAAATACCTCAGCATTCAAAAGAAGGGTCGACAAGTATTAATCGACATTGATCAATTGATTTATGTAAAAGGAGCTCGAGTTTACACCGAGTTATATTAAAAAAATGGTACTACCGAAATTCATAATAAATCTTTAGACAAACTCGAACAATTATTACCAACTCGTTTTATGAGAATTCATATATCCTACATCGCGGATATGAAACAATCAAAAGGAATTCTGACGGCATCCGGTGGCAAGTATACTTTAGTTTTACATAATGGAAAAGAGCTGTCTATTAGTAGAGGAAAGTACAAGGAGTTGAAGGAGAATTGGTTTTTGTAGGAATGTTTACTTGGATGATTACCTTTACCTTTGCATTTGTACTTGTATTTATAATCTATTCACAAATCCCCACAAAGATTTCCAAAGTTCCATCCAATTGCTCCCAATTTTGATCTTTTATATATGCTTTTGAAACAAACCCATCTAAGTATAATGCTTGCTGACATCCATGTGACTTAAAAAAAGAGGCGAAATTGTAAAAGTTAATTTCTGACTTTGATAATGCAAATAGTAAATTCCCATTTGGTAAAACACCAACACCATTTAAAATATTTAAGTTAGTAGATGTTGCGTTTAATTTTTTATGGATATGTCCATCTATTAACAACATTGGACCAGACTGTGTAGCAAAGGCGATATCTTTTGAAACTTTAAAATTAGCAGTTGGACAAACTACCGGCTCTTTGGATTTAGTAATATAAAACACGCCATTAGGTTGCAGATAAAAATTACCATAGCCTTTAGCTTTTAAATCCAATGGAGATTTTTCAATTCCATTTTCAATAAATAAACCCACTGGAGATAAGTCCTTTTTAAACATACCTGCATTCATGGCAAACAATAATTCGCAATCTGTATTTTCTAAATGTTCTTTTAAATTCTCAATATTTCCAAGAGGAACTTCATTGCCATCTTTCCAATAAAATTTTAAATCTTGAGTTTTCGGATTTACCTCATAGGCTAAAATATCAACAGTTTCTTTAATGACTTCCTGACTACTAATCATGGCGAAAATTCCGAAACAAATTAAAACACCTATTAAACCAAATTCTAATTTTTTCATATTGCTAAAACGCCAAATTCAATACAAGTAGTTTATGCTTTGAGAAATATATTCCGAGAACGAACTGTTAAATTTTTACATTTGAGCCAGCTCTAAAAGCCTATTAGTGAGGAAAGCGCAAAAATTTATTCTGTTAATTTGCAAATCGATCCGCCCAAGGTCTTTGACCTACGGGCCTGCCGTTCCAACATTTACTTACCCGCGGCAAGAAAATGGGAGTGGGTGCTCATTCCGACTTTTAGAGTGGAATCACATTATAATTTCAAAATTAATACTACCATCCACCAACGGATCCACCGCCGCCGCCACCGCCGGAAAATCCGCCGCCACCGCCACCACCACTTGAGAATCCGCCACCACTACTAGCAGGTGGTTCTTTATATCCAGAACGAGACATGGTTCTACTAAATACTGCATGAAAGAGATACGCATTATTATAAGAATTACTCCATCTTGGTCGGTAAGTAGCCTCTTTTATTTTATCATCAAAAATAGCTGACCAATTCTTTTCCACTCCAAATGCATAAGCATAAGGCAATAGATTTTCGAAATGTCCAACATTCAATTCAGGAGCATCACTTAATAATTCTCTTCCCGATTGATTGGTAGCAATGTAGTCTTTAAAGCCATTGATCTCGGCTTTCAAATTCAATTGCTCGACTGTAGGTTGAATAATCAAATATCTGTAGACAAAAATTCCGACTAATGCTAAGGGAATAAATATGAATAAATTGACTAAGTACTGTTGACTACCTAATCCAAAAATATTATTCAAAACTATACTCGAAATTGCCGCAACAATGGTAATCAAAATTGGAATAAAAATAAACTTCAGATTTGATCCCTCTTTTACAAAAGCTTTATGTTGTGCTAACACGGATCTTTTATGTTCGGCAATAGTATGCTTTACATTCTCTTGATAGGAGCCATTCAGTCTGACTTGATTAGACCTATTAAAAAGGTTTTCCAGTATAACTGCTTCCTCCGGAGGTAATTCGTCTGTTGCTGGTTTCAATTTTTCTAACTCAAAGCTTTCCTTAACTCCGAAAAACAATTTTTTTCCTCGCTCATGTATTATTGAAATATAGCCTTTAGTTGCCAAAGAAATTATAGAGCTAGTCAATGCGCGGTCTTCAAAACTTTCATTGTATATATAATTAATGGAAGCAGGAGATAAATTTTCAGGAGTATCATATAACAAGGCAGATTCAAAACCTGCTGGATCCCTTCCATATTTAAACCAAGTATAGACGAAGTAAATCAACATTAGTAAACTAGCTAACAACAATGCGAGCCCAGATCCAAACTTCTCTAAAAATGTAGGCTTAGCTATCAAACCTTTCTCTATAATCAAATCCGTAGTCACTGCTTCGTTAGGTCGTAGACCTTCATTAATGTAAAACTCTATTACATTCCCTTGGGTTGTTTGAAATACTCGACTTTGATTTTCTGGTGAACCAAATTTACCTACATAAGCCTTCGCCTCTTTAACATTAGCATCTTCAGGTAATTCAATTTTCACGGTTGCTTTGTCAGAATCAAAACTAACATCTGCTCCGATTGCATTCCAAAGTAATTGATCTGAATCCTTGCCATAGATGGTTTGATTTGGAACCGTATAATTTATTTCATAGACATAATCGCCTGCTTCCAGCAAAACATTGGCACTGCCTATATATAGCATTTCACCATTATTTACTTCTTTTTTGTGAAACGGTTCAGGTTGTCCATCCTTATAAACAGATAGATTTTCAAATCTTACATCAAACTTTCGACCATCCACTTCTCGAGTTGTAGGAAGTCCACGAGTAATTCCTCGTCTGATTCTTTGTTTACTGGAATAGACTGAAATCGTTTCTTTAACTTGAATAGAACGATCCTCCATCACTTTAATATCAACTTCAAAATTAGTAATCCGTTCTTTTTGTGATTGAGCAAAAACTTGAACATGGATAAATATGGCAAAGAAGAATAAAAGTTGAGTAAATTTCATATTGGTTAGGTTTTGTATTGATTGAAAACAGTATTCAATGTAATAAACTTAAGGAATTAATGAAAAGTTTCTTAGTTTTTATTAAAATGGGCAGATGTAGATTAATGTATTCTAAATTACTGCGGACCTCTCCCCCGTCCCCTCTCCATCTTGGTTCCGTTCGCTTCGCTTGGAAACAAGACAGAGAGGGGGAATCTGCTATTTAGGGATATAAACAGAAGCGCCAAAAATGTTGAATGGCGCAGAGTTTAAGAAAGGTTTTAATTATTTTATGTAATTTTCGTTGATAATGCATCATAACAGTAAGAAACGCATTGATTAACAAAATGAGTTTATGAAACTCTTCCGATTGCAGCATAAAGATCAGCGTTCCGATCAGGAATTAATTGCTTTATTTAAGGATAAAGGCAAAACGGAAGCCCTTGGGCAATTGTTTAATAAATACATGGATTTGGTATATGCGGTAGCTTTTAAGTATTATAAAGAAGAAAATAATACGAAAGATGCAGTGCTTCAGATTTATGAAAAATTGAATAAAAAGTTAAAAACTCACGATGTAGAGAATTTTAAGAGTTGGTTGCATGTTTTAACTAAAAACCATTGTTTGGAACATTTACGCAAGCAAAAACGGTCAAAAGAAGTAAATTATGATCCACAACTTATGCATTCAGTGGTTGCAGTGCATCATGATAATGAATTTGAAATTGAAAAGCCTAATATGAACGGTAGCCTGACCGATTGTTTAAAGCGACTAAATAAAGAACAACAGCAGTGTATTGAATTATTTTACTTTAATTCAAAAAGTTACGTGGAAATCGCCGGACAAATTGGATTTGATCAAAATAAAGTTCGGTCATATATTCAGAATGGACGACGGAACTTAAAAATATGTATGGAGAAAAAACATGGAAAAACAGCATCACATAGACGCTAAGGAATTGTTCCAACGTTTCCTTCAAGGAAACTTGAACAAATCTGAAGAGGCCTTATTAAGAAAGGAAGCAGAAGCGGATCCATTCTTGGCGGAAGCTATTGCCGGAATTGATGGCGGTGGCGCTGAAGACCACCATGCTAATTTGAAAGATTTGCGGAAACAATTAGCTCTAAAAAAAGAAGTTAAAAAAAGAACTATTTTCCCATGGCGAGCAATTGGCGCAGTAGCTGCCGTAGGTTTATTATTAATTATAGGAAGTCGGCTTTGGCAGAATAATACGACAAATGTTGCAATGGGAGATCAGTTAGAAAAAGAGATGCAAGCTACCATAGAAAATGATGCTGACCTAAAGTCGAATTCCAGCAATTATCAATTCCATTCAGAAAGTAAGTCCGCTGAACTTGGTAGGACTGAAGATGACGCTGAATCTGAAATTCAAGAAGTCAAGAAGAAAGCTAAGTATAATTATCAAACTGGAGCGAATGAAGTTAAGCCCAGAGAACAAGAACCTAAAATCTCTAATCCAGTAAACGATGGTGTAGCAATTGAAAATAAAAACCGCACCAAAGCGAATACCGTTGAAGTTAATAAGCCTGCTCCTCTTGCGGTCGAAGCTAATAAGGACAAAGAAAATAATTCAAATCATGATTTTGCGGTTATTGAAGAAGCAGCAGAAGATATAAATGATATCCCGGTTGAGTCAAACTCTGAAATTGTTATGGAAGCTGCGCAGCAAAGAAAACCTCAAGCACTTGCATCAAATAAAGAAAGTCTTGATGATAATCAGGATAGTGCCTATTACACAGACAGCGGTTTGTTAATTGAAACTGAGTTCGATAAAAATGATTCTAGTTTTATATACACTGGAAATGTATTTGACACGGAAGGTGCCCCTTTAATTGGCGCAAATGTTTTAGTAGAAGGAACAGACTATGCCACTACTACAGATTTTAATGGAGGTTTTGTTTTAGCCTCACCAAAACGCTTGCCTACCCTCGAAGTTTTTTACCTTGGTTATGAACCTACAAGAATACGACCATCTCGCAATGATGACAATCTTTCCATTTTTCTTGCGGCGGACAATGCTTCAATGGATGAGGTAGTAACCACTACTAGTAGCAATAAAAAGCAAAGTCAAGCACGGACTTCACCAGCCTTAAAAAGTTTAGCCTACCAACCAAAAGGAGGTTTTGCGAAATGGGAAAAGTATGTAAAGAAAAATTTAAAAAAGCCTAAGGAAGCTAAATCTAATAGTGTTGCGGGCAATGTAGTACTTAGCTTCACCATTAATGATTCCGGTCTTGTTTCTGATATTGAGATTTTGCAATCCCTCGGTTATGGTTGTGATGAAGAAGCCATCCGTCTTTTGAAAGAAGGGCCCAAATGGGTTACAATTAATCAGAATGTGGAGAACTTGGGGAGGGTGAGTATAAAGTTTTAGACGTCAGACCACTATATTACTTTTGAATGAATTTTACCTGCGGTCTTGTTCATTCAAAAGTTCAAAGTTTTGAGTTTAAAGTTCATAGATGTGGATTTTAGGACCGCTTCACTTTTCTTAACTGCAATGCTGGTTGTACATGGAAATTCTCAACAAAATTTAAAAAAATCTGTCGTCTGATGCCTTAAGTCTGACCTCTTCCCCTTTCTCAAATCGCACCCGGCGAATCAAAACTCTTCAAAGAAATATGCAAATGATCATCTGTACCGACATGTCTTAAAGTATTGAACCCCATTAAGGAGAAATAGGATTTTATTAGGAAATTTCTAAAATTAGTTCTATCATTTGTTCGGATATCAACGGCGTGAACAAAGCCATTTAATTGCTGATAATGTAGTGATCTGCGCTTTGTTTTGAGACCCATAACTCTGTAATCTTCAGGAACGCGTTGTGCATCGGTAATGATCAAAGATTTATCTAAGAACAAAATAGTACTAACACCCATTCTCATAATTGGGTGTAGAGACCGGTATTCTTTTTGTATATTTTTATTTTTAATATTCGTTGCATTCAAAACAAATAATCCATGCAAACAATACCCAATTACAAAAATCAGAGCCATTGCGGATCTTCTTTGAAAAGCACCTTTCGACCCGCTCTTACCCGTTACTTTTCCATAAATAAAACTGAAATAAAGGACCAGCAAAATAACCGTGGCAGTGGCTCCGCCTGCTAAACTCAACCATGGCAACAATTCATAATTGGCATGCAAATAAATAGACCCTCGAATTAGGATTATGAATGGCAAGGTGATGATTAATAAAACCTTGAATATCTTATATAATATCCATAGCATACATCAATATAGGAAGTTATGGATTAATAGGCAGAATTTTTAGATGGAAGAACTAAGAAATTAGATGCTCATCACAAAGCTTATTGAATCAATTATTGTTAATTAATTCTTTCATTCTATTTAATTAATAATTAAAATTTGTAATTTAATGTTCAAAGAAATTTGATTAATTATAACAACAATATTTTGAAACACCTTCTCGCCTTTGCCATTGTTCTATTTTCTATTTGGCACCTTCATAGTCAACTTGAAAATGCGCCTTGCACATTTGATAATATTATGGCCGTTCACAAAGTAACAAATCCCACGGCAGAAGCTGAGCTTGATGAAACAGAAAAAGCATTGCAAGAGATCATTAAAAATTTAAATGAAAAACAAATACAAGGAGCTGGTTCTGAATTTGTGATTCCGGTGGTTATGCATGTTTTTCATTTTGGAGATGATGGAAAAATGGATATGGAACAAATCGCCTCAGGACTGAAAGTATTGAATGATGATTTCAATGGACTTAATGAAGGTTGGAATAGTGTTGATTCTGAATTTGATAGTATAAAAGCAAGTTTAGATATTACTTTCTGTTTGGCTCAACTCGACCCAAATGGTAATCCAACTACAGGTGTCATATATCATGAAGATTCTTTGGCAATGTTAAATCAAGGAGACCTACTTCAACATGCTTGGGATAATTATAAATACTTAAATATTTATTTCCCTAAGTATACCAATGGACAGCCATCCGTCTTTACAGGATATGCAACTTTTCCGAGTGTAATTAATTCCGACGACCAAGGAGATGGTATATTTTATAGTTCTATTAGGTGGGGCTATGGAAATCATTCTGAATTAGAAGAAGGTGATGATTGGGCTTCGGTTTCTACCCACGAAGCTGGACATTGGTTAAATCTTCGACACACTTTTGCTGGGGCTTGTGGAGATGATGATTTTGTGGAAGACACACCTCCGACTTTTGGGTCTGGCATTCAATTATCGGGCTGCTACAATAATGACTTTAGTTGTGGGGTGAGAACCAATGGAGAAAATTATATGGATTATAATCACCGATGTAAAAAAATGTTTACCCAAGGTCAGGTGGAAAGAATGTTCGCTGCTTTATATCTCCCAACTCGGATTACGTTATGGAGCGAAGAAAATTTAGTAGCAACAGGTTGTACTGATTTTTTGTCAGCCAGATCAGACGTTAAAGAGGAACTGCAAGTAAACATTTGGCCCAACCCAGCTCAACAAAATTTATATGTGCGAATAAATGGGGGGCAAGGACAATTAAAACTTTTTAATAGTCAAGGTAGGATGATTGGAAGTCACCAATTGAATAACAAGTCCAATCAAATAGATTTGATAAAATATGCCAGCGGTATTTATTTTTATTATTTGGCAAATGAAGAAGGAATAACTTCAGGCAGGTTTCTAGTTCAAAAGTAATCTTCAATTAAAATTCCTCGAAAGCTATTATATCAAAAATAACTCGACACTGATAATCTCTAACGGGAATTTGTCTGAGGTCTAGTTCAACTTGAATTCCAAACCTACTATCTTCTAATACAATTGGTGTGATATCTCCCAGAGACCCAACTAATTTTAAAGATTCCATATTGTCTCTCAATGGAATTTGATCATTGAATTCAATTTCTTGTAGTATAGCGGAATCATCTAAGTCGAACATATTTATAGTTACCTCTCTGAGTGTACCAATATTAAAATCTCCAAATACGGGTAGAAACTCCGCTAAACCAGGTTCAATTTTATTAATTCTAGACCGATCAATTCCTGTATTTTCTATTAAGGTATTTAATTTATTCTCAACTTGAGGAAATCTAAACTTATGGGTTTCAATAGTATTCGCTCCTGCTGGGAGGGTAAAGGTAAGCTCATATCGCATAGTAAATAGCTCATTTAAATCATCCTTTTTACAAGAATTAAAGCTGAGCAAAACCATGAATAGGAATAGTATCTGTTTCATATTAAAATTATAACGCTTAAATTCGCAATTTATGACGAATTAACTATTAATTTTTATATTTTAAGTTCAAACAAAGACCGATTCAAATGGGTGAACAGAAAGTTTCCTTAGTAAAGGATGAAAAGCAAATGCAAAAATTCATGCGGATGCTTTTAAATGATGTTAAGGCATTAGAGTATATGCTTAAAAATGATTGGTTTGAATCAGGTATCACGCGCATCGGAGCTGAGCAAGAAATGTGCTTGGTTGATTTGCCCTCTTATAAAGCTGCACCAATCGCCATGGAGGCACTTGCCACTATGCCCGACTATCCTTGGGTGGAGACAGAATTAGCAAAGTTCAATTTAGAAATTAACCTTACTCCGCGGGAATTAAAACATGGCTGCCTCAGTGACATGGAGGCTGAGAATAATCAGTATTTAGATAAAATTAGAGAAAAACTAAAAGGCTTAAATGCCAAATTAATACTCACCGGAATTCTTCCAACTTTAAGGAAGTTTGACTTAAACATGGAAAATCTCACTCCAAAGAAAAGATATAAAGCATTGATGGAAGCTATCAATGAACAATTAATAGGCAACGGCTACGAATTGCGATTAAATGGAATTGATGAATTATTATTAAAACATGATTCTCCATTGCTGGAGGCTTGCAATACTAGTTTTCAAGTGCATTTACAAATTCAACCCAATGATTTTGTAAAAATGTATAACATTGCACAGACTTTAGCCGCACCTGTAATGGCCATTGCTGCTAATTCTCCATTAGTTTTTGGCAAGCGACTATGGCACGAATCTCGCATTGCATTATTTCAACAATCTTTAGATACTAGAACCACGCATGATCATATGCGGGAGCGTTCTGCACGAGTAAGCTTTGGTAAAGATTGGTTACAAGAATCAATATTAGAAATATATAAAGAAGACATAACTAGATTTCGAGTTTTGATAAGCGGAGATATAGAAGAAGATGCTTTAGAAATGATACAAAATAATCAAGTACCAAAGCTTCGTGCATTACAAGTACACAACTCTACAGTTTATAGATGGAACCGCCCGTGTTATGGAATAAGTGAAAATGGCAAACCTCATTTAAGAATTGAAAACAGAGTATTAGCAGCTGGACCTACGGTATTGGATGAAATGGCGAATACTGCATTTTGGATAGGATTAATGCTAGGCATGAGCGATCAATATGAAGATATCCGAAATCACATTGCCTTTGAAGACGTAAGTGATAATTTTGGTAAAGCCGCTCAGTTCGGAATTGATTCTAAATTCACTTGGTTTAACGATGAGAAAATAACTGCTTGTGATTTAATAAAAAATCAACTAATTCCTATTGCTAGAAAAGGTTTAGAAACTAGAGATGTTGATCAAGCTGATATTGACAAATATCTGGGGGTTATTTATGAGAGAGCAGATCGCCATAAGAATGGTGCGAGGTGGACATTAAGAGCTTATACCAATCTAATTAAAACCGTTTCCATGGATGAGGCCCTTACTGTTTTAACTGCAGCAATCATTAAAAACCAGGAGCATAATATTCCGGTTCATCTTTGGGAAATGCCAGAGTCGCACGATTTAGAAGATTACAGACCTACCAATTTGAAAGTTTCAGAATTTATGACTACAGATTTAGTCACTGTTCAGAAAGATGACATTGTTGAGTTTGTAGCTGATCTAATGGATTGGAAAAACATCAGATACATTCCTGTAGAAAACACAAAAGGAAAATTTGTGGGCCTACTCTCTCCAACTATAATGCTGAGAGAAATACTGGGTACAAGTATCAAAAATAAAGAAGATGGGATTTCAGTACAAGATGTAATGATTAAAAGTCCAATTACAGTGAGTCCTGAAACGGATATTTTAACTGCCATGAATATCATGAAAGAAAAAGGTATTGGATGTTTGCCCGTTGTAAAAGATGATGAACTCATTGGTTTGATTACCGAAGCTCATTTTCTATCCATTGCAAATCGATTATTTGAACGCTTAAAAAATAAATAAATCCATCCTCTTTGCTTCTTTTAGACTATAAAAAAAGCCATTGTTTGTAGACAATGGCTTAAGAATATTCAGATAAATTGGTTGCTTATTTATTCCTTTCGTCCACCATTTAAATCATCTTGATACTTTTCTAATTTATCCCATTGTCCTGCAGCTGCATATCCTGCTTGCTTTGGCCAAGTACTTGGATCATGCATTTGGTAACGACTACCTGCATCATCTAAAACTTTTTGGATAAGTGAAATTTTGGTTTCGGAAAGTTTTTTCCATGTATGTACACCTGCTTTATTGAGCAAGCCTTCAATCTTTGGTCCAATCCCTTCTACTTTTTTTAAATCGTCTTTCTTAGACTTTGGCGCAGCCTTTTCCTTTTTCTTAAACGCTACTGGCTTTCCATCTCGTAAACCTTTCGCTTGTCTTACCCATTCATCTCTTTTAATTCTGCCTGGGAAAAATTCAATTGCATCATTTACCATATCTTCATCCTTAGATTTAAAATTGGCAATTTGACGGAAGGTAAAAATATCTAAAGCGTTTAATTTCTTTTCTAAGAAAGGTCCGATTCCTTTTATCAATTTAAGATCATCTTTTTCTGCTTTCGTTGCGCTACCAAATCCAGCAAAATCAATTTTACTTTTCTTGGCTTTTACTCTTTCTAATGCTGCATCTTCTTTGCTTGCTGGTTTTTTATCAACTGGCTTGGGCGCAGGTTTTGCCTTTGCTGCTGCCAACTTTACTTTTAATGCATCAATTTCTCCGAACAGCTTATCATAATTAGCTCTTAGCTTTGCATTATCTTTTTCCCAAGTCTTAATGGCGGACATCCATTCACTATTATCGCTTTTGTATTTTCCTTTCCAATAATTTATTTCATCTCCCAATTTACCATTAGCTTCCGCTAATTTTACATTGCTATTGTCTAACGTCGAATTTTCTTTATTCGCTTTGCTTAAAGAATTTTCTAAATCTGAGAATTTTTTCTTCCAATCACTTTCCAGTTTGTCATGCGCTACTTTCCAATTTTTTGCCTGCGCAGATGCTTCTTCTAATTTTGTGCTTATTTCTGCATATTTGGTTTCCCAATCCGCATTCATAGATTGATGTCTAGCAGTCAATTTCTCATTTAAATCATTATACTTTGATTCCCAATCAGCCGCTAATTTTTCATTCTTCGCTTGTAAAGCTGTAATGTTCGATTCCAAACTTTCGTATGATTTGCTTAGCGCCTCATGTTCTTTATTCAAATTACTGTATTGAATTTGCATGTTAGATAAATCCTCACTTACCTTTGTTTGATAAGATGCATATTCTGAAACGATTAGCTCTTTTTCATTTCCAAGTTTATCATACATAGATTGCAATGATGCGATATTTTCACCTCTTTCTGAAAGTTGATCATTCAAACCATTTTTATCAATTTCAAGAGCTTCAATTTTTCCATTAGCTTCATTCAACTTATCTGCTAATGCATTATACTTTTCTTCCCATTCTCCTACATTACTTCTCAGTCCTCCAATAGTAGATTCGGCTGCAGTAAACTGTGAACTCAAAGTACTATACTTATTATCCCATTCACCAACATTATTTCTTAAACTTACAATAGTTGTTTCTGCTTCACTAATCTTTCCCGTCAAGTCATTATACTTACTTTCCCACTCTCCTAAACTTCCTCTCAAATTTGCAATGGTCGTTTCTGCTTCATTGTATTTCGCATCTAAACCATCATACTTATTTGACCAGTCAGTAACCTTACCTCTTAAGTCAACTATGCTAGCTTCCGCCTCATTGTATTTTCCGTCTAATGTAGCATATTTACTTTCCCATGCTGCAACATCTCCTTTCAGTGTTCCGATGGTGGTTTCTGCTTCCGCAAATTTTCCACTCAATTCACTGAACTTCGATTCCCATTCTGAATTAATAGTTTTCAAATTACTTATAGAGGATTCTGCAGCTTTGTATTTTGAATCAAGCTCTTTATATTTAGATTCCCAATCGGATATATTAGATTTAAGCGCACCAATTTCCGTTTCAGCATTTTTGAATTTACCTGACAAGTCTTGGTATTTCTTTTCCCAATTTCCAATTGTTCCATTTAGTGTACTAATTTGAGATTCTGCATCATTGAATTTACCTGTAAGTACAACATACTTTTTATCCCAATCACTGATTTTGGCACTTAAACTAGTTATGGTCTCTGCTGATTCAGTCTTATAATTTCCAAATTCTGTGTCTAGGCCATTAAATCTATTTTTCCATTCCGATAAAGATTTAGTAGCAGATAATTCTCTTGATTCTAAATCTCTGTAGTTTGATTGTAGTAAACCATGTGTTTCTACTTCAGTATTATAATTTGTTTCCAATTTTGAATACGCTTTGTTTCGACCATCTAAATCGCCAAGTAAAGCTTTTATCCTTGGATTTCTAAGAAACCATCCTATCAATCCACCCAAAATAGCGGCTCCTAGAGCCATTAATAACGGAGTTAACCAACACCAATCCATATTTATATTTTTTAATTTTATTATTGTAATGAGATTTCTACACGTCTATTTTTAGCTCTTCCAGCAGTTGTGCTGTTAGTAGCTATGGGAACGTCAGGACCTTTAGCATCAATATTAATTCTATTTCTTGCTATTCCGTTGGAAGCTAAAACCCCTGCCGCAAAATCTGCTCTGTTTCTAGATAAATTAATATTGCTTGCTCTATTACCAACATCATCTGTATGACCTACACTCTTTACTTTAGCATTCGGTTTTCTACTTAGGAAATAATTTAAATCATCAAAACGCTTGCGCTCTGCTTGACTTAAATTTACTTTGCTAGAGTTGGTTTGAAAATAAAGAGTCAAAGGTCTAGTTGTAAAGTCTTTTTCAATTGCAGCCAATCGATCATCTCTCTTTGCTTCTTCAACAGATTCTTCGAAATTATATTTAATAGCCCCATAGGTTATACCTTTTTCATTAAACGAAAGTTGATCATACAATCGATCACCAAGTTTAATTTGTTTCGCGTCTACTCCCAAATTTGTGAGTATGGTTTTTACGTTGTTTGCTCTACCCAAACCGAGTGTTTCAGATAGACTTGAGTTTTCTTCCTCCTTTTTGTAAAGTCCTGTAATGTTAATCGTTCTGTTCTTGTTGGCGTTTAAGTATTCGGCTGCTTTTTTAAAAACACCACTAACACCGGTAGAAATAGGTAATAAATGTTTAAACCCTGAGCTGTCAAAACGTAGATTGTCATCCATATCGGTAGCACTAAGCTTACCTCCATCTTTAATTACTAAGGGATAGGCGAATTTTTCTTTGGCTAACGGTGCGATAGCTTCGCTTATTCCTCCATGATTGATACAACCTGGGCATGCTAGGGAGTGATAAAACCAAGATCCTAAGCCCAAAAAGGCGAGCAATAGGATAATCAGTATAGGCACTGGATTATTCATGCATAAAAGCTTTTAGTTAAATTTGTTAATGAATTTTAGAACATGGGGCATATATATTCTATTATATAGACAGGGATAATTTAATTTCGTCACTTTTTTAAACATTCGTGGAAAAATTAAATATTCTTTTTTTAGCAATTCGTACATATAAAAATTACTTTTGTAGCAATATTAAAAATCTTGTATTATGGCATTTGACATCGAAATGATAAAAGAGGTATACAGCAATCTACCTTCAAAAATTGCAGCAATCAGAGAAACTCTGAATCGACCCTTAACTTTAACTGAGAAAATTTTGTATTCTCATTTACATAAGGAATCTCCCTTAAAAAATTATGATAGAGCTAAAGACTATGTTTTCTTCGCTCCAGATAGAGTTGCCATGCAAGATGCTACAGCTCAAATGGCATTACTACAGTTTATGATGGCTGGTAAAGACAACGTTGCTGTTCCATCGACCGTGCACTGTGATCACCTAATTCAGGCCAAAACTGGTGCTGAAAGTGATTTAAAAACAGCAATGGATATAAATTCAGAAGTATATGACTTTTTAGAATCCGTTTGTGATAAATATGGTGTTGGCTTTTGGAAACCTGGTGCTGGGATAATCCACCAAATTGTACTTGAAAATTATGCTTTCCCCGGAGGAATGATGATCGGGACAGATTCTCATACTCCAAATGGAGGAGGTTTAGGAATGGTTGCCATTGGAGTAGGTGGAGCAGATGCAGTTGACGTAATGGCTGACATGCCTTGGGAGTTAAAAATGCCAAAAGTTATTGGTGTAGAATTAACTGGTGAATTAAGTGGATGGACTTCATCTAAAGATGTAATTTTAAAAGTCGCTGGTATCTTAACAGTTAAAGGAGGAACAGGTGCCATTGTGGAATATTTTGGACCTGGTGCAGAAAAATTGTCTTGTACTGGAAAAGGAACAATTTGTAATATGGGAGCTGAAATTGGTGCAACCACCTCTACTTTCGGTTACGATGATGCCATGAAAAGATATTTAGAAGCCACTGAACGTGCCGACGTAGCGGAGCTTGCAGATACTGTAAGAGATCATTTAACTGGTGATCCTGAGTGCTATGCAGATCCAGACAAATACTTCGATCAAGTAATACGAATTAACTTATCAGAATTAGAGCCACATGTAAATGGACCATTTACACCAGATTTAGCATGGCCTATTTCAAAATTCGCAGAAGCGGTTAAGGAAAACGGATATCCACAAAAATTAGAAGTAGGTTTAATTGGTTCTTGTACTAATTCTTCATACGAAGATCTAACTAGAGCAGCATCTCTTGCTTCTCAAGCAAGTGCAAAAGGATTAAAAGTAAAATCTGAATTTACAGTAACCCCGGGATCAGAGCAAATCCGGTTTACGGTGGAGAGAGATGGTATTTTAGATGAGTTTGAAAAAATAGGTGGTGTAGTATTAGCGAATGCTTGTGGACCATGTATTGGTCAATGGGCAAGACATAATGAAAATCCAGAGAAGAAAAATTCAATCATAACTTCTTTCAATAGAAATTTTGTCAAAAGGAATGATGGTAATCCAAATACACATGCATTTGTGGCATCACCAGAGATTGTAACTGCAATGGCTATCTCAGGAGATTTAGCTTTCAATCCTTTAACAGATACATTGACTAATGAAAATGGAGAACAAGTAAAATTCGACCCTCCTTCTGGAATTGAGTTACCTCCAAAAGGATTTGATGTAGAAGATGCAGGTTTCAATGCTCCTGCTGAAGATGGATCTGGAATTACAGTTACAGTAAATCCAAGTTCGGATAGATTACAATTATTAAAGCCTTTCGTTCCTATAACCAATGAAAATTTACAAGGAATGCGAACGCTAATCAAAGCAAAAGGTAAGTGCACAACGGATCATATTTCAATGGCTGGCCCTTGGTTAAAGTTTAGAGGTCATCTTGAAAATATTTCTAACAATTGTTATATAGGTGCCGTAAATTATTTCAACGATGAAACCAACAATGTTTTAAACTTTGTAAGTAATGAATATATGGCGGTTCCTGATTCAGCCAGGTTATACCAATCTAATGGAATCGGCACTGTTGTGTTTGGCGAAGAAAATTTAGGAGAAGGATCTTCTAGAGAGCATGCTGCAATGGAACCTAGATTTTTGGGAGTGAATGCGGTGATTGTAAAATCATTCGCTAGAATTCATCAAACCAACTTGAAAAAGCAAGGAATGTTAGCTTTAACATTCGTAAATAGTGACGATTACGATTTAGTGCGTCAAGATGATGAAGTGGATATCTTAGGATTTGAATCCTTTGCACCAGGTAAAAACTTAGAAATTCGATTAAGACATAGTGATGGGACGGTTGATCAATTTGAAGTGGCTCATACTTATAATGAAGCACAAATCGAATGGGTCCGTCAAGGATCAGCACTAAATAAAATCCGAAAAGATTCAGGTGTAGCTTAGGAATTATTTCATCCTATAAAGCTCTGATCACTAAGCATTTACTCAATAAACCAATTATTTTTTATATTAGTAGGTATTACAGAACTTTATTTTAATAATTTTAAAACGAAAAACTATGCTTAAAGAATTTAAGGAATTTATTTTAACGGGGAATGTCGTAGACTTCGCCGTGGCTGTTATTTTAGCCGCCGCTGTTGGGTTAGTAGTCAACGGATTCGTAAATGACATTGTTATGCCAGTTGTGGGTCACTTTGCAGGCGGCGTAGATTTTTCTAACATGAAAATTGTGTTGGATGAAGCAGTTATGAATGCTGATGGAACCGTTGCAACTCCTGAAAATGCAATCCGATGGGGAGCGTGGGTAAACACAATCATCAATTTAATTATTGTTGGATTTGTAATGTTCATGATTGTTAGATCTTATAACAAAGCATCTGCCAAAAAGGAAGAAGCACCTGGACCTACTGCAGAAGAATTATTAGCAGAGATCCGAGATGCTGTAAAAAAGTAGGTTTCTTACTAAAGAACTATTTAAAGGCTGTGCGTTTCGTACAGCCTTTTTTATTTTAATTTTTTATGCATTAAAAGGATTTGCCCAAGTAGAAGTATATAAACTTGAACGATCAATCATTACTTTTTAGAGAAGAAACAAAAATTATTTTTAGTGACCCAAAGGATGAATTTGAATTATCAATAATCTCAGTATTTAGTTGACAGTTTGAGGTTAAGGTGAGTGTCAATAATTACATCTTTATTTTTTTTACATTCTATCTACTTGCGAAATCGCGACTTAATCTCTTTTTAGAGCTAAGTATTAATATTTCTTGATCATTGATGTTTACTAATTTATTAATTGAATCCCAAGTATCACTATTGAAAATTTTATTTTCTAAGAGAATTCCATTTTTATCTACTTTAAAGATTGCTCCATCAGAAAATCTACGTTTTACGCTTCCTCCTATTATTAAAACATCATTATAATTAATAATATCCCATACCTGACTATAGTTTGAATCAAGTAGAATCTTTTTGAGCCATTCAAGATTTCCATTTGAATTTAATTTGAATAACATTAAATTACTTGGGCTCCTTTCTGATGGATTCATACCTGCCACATAAATATCCTCATCAATAGTTACCACACCTGAAATAAATAGATAGGAGTTCACTCCCAATTTTTTGAACCAATTACTTTTACCATTTTTTGGATCCACACTAATAAAGACTGCATCATAAAATGCCTGCTCTTTTAAATCTCTATCATCTACTACAGTCCTGCCTACTATGACAATTGAATGATTTGAAATCGCAATATCTTTAAAACTAAATTTCTGTTCAGCAGTATTAGAAATGGATCTCTGCCAAACGATTTCAAATTCTTTTGTAAATCTTAAAAGACCTATTTGATTAGCATAATTTTTAAACACTACAATAATATCGTTTTCCCAGAATACCATTATTGGTCCTCATAAATTATTGCATTGAATATTATCAAAAACCATATTTTTTATGTCTTCCGTTTCTTTTGATATCTCTTGAATCCAAAGGCTTCGATTTTGATAACCAATTAAAAAAAGTCGCCCATTTGGGCCTTTATAAATGTTTTTAAGTCGCACGTCTCCTTCTCCGAAAATCTTTCACTTAGTAATTCCCCGTCATTACTGACCTTAATTAGCGAACCAGATTTTACATTGAATCTTGTTCTAAGAATCTTTGTCCAAGAATTATGAAAGCATCCTCATCAGGCAAAAAAATAGCACCATATGGTTGGTTATTCTCATCATCGTACAGGTCAAGTGCCCAATTCATATGGATTGGTACAAGCCGATGATATAATAAAACAAAGGATGATTTAAATTATAATGTTTTGAATTCTCATTAGTTGCATGTATTGTGCGTATAAGGTACGAATTATAGCTGTAGCTAGTTAGCAGTTGCAAGTTGAGTTTGTGATGATTTGGCATGAGGCGTTTTGAAAAACGCCTGTACGTTGCCTCGCAACGGGGATATGCATTTGAGGTTGAGGTTGTGCTTGAAGTTGGAGGTTGAGGTTGAGGTTAGGGTATAAAAAAGGAAAGCCTTCTACCCAGTTAGGATGGAAGGCTTACAAAAAAAGGCGGCGACTTACTCTCCCACCTAAAGGCAGTACCATCAGCGCTGAAAGGCTTAACTTCTCTGTTCGGAATGGTAAGAGGTGGAACTCTTTCGCTATAGCCACCTAAGTCTTTTCGACTTGCCTTCGGCTAGTCGTATTTCTTAGATAATTCTATTTGCAAGTTTGCTTGTCTTTCTTTTTTTAAAAAAAGACAAAATTGGAGCATATATACGGTAATAAGTAAAATAAAGAGTGAAAAAGTTTCTCTTTACCATTACTGATAAAAAGAAAAAAAAGGAAGCAATCGGGTAATTAGTATTACTCGGCTTCATACATCACTGCACTTCCACCTGTAACCTATCAACGTAGTAATCTTCTACGACCCTTCAGGGAAATAAATCCCACGGAATACTCATCTTGGAGATGGCTTCGCGCTTAGATGCTTTCAGCGCTTATCCATGCCATACATAGCTACTCTGCGATGCACCTGGCGGCACAACAGATACACTAGAGGTATGTCCAACTCGGTCCTCTCGTACTAGAGTCAGCCCTCCTCAATATTCCAACGCCCACAACAGATAGGGACCGAACTGTCTTGCGACGTTCTGAACCCAGCTCGCGTGCCACTTTAATGGGCGAACAGCCCAACCCTTGGGACCTTCTCCAGCCCCAGGATGTG
>Ga0209187_1001042_pt1 | contig 36537 bp, 39 predicted proteins | sample BantaG_FD_187430 | JGI IMG/M metagenome (GOLD analysis project Ga0209187, IMG submission 187430) | Marine algal microbial communities from Bantry Bay, Ireland - BantryBay_4 metaG (SPAdes) (version 2) | ecosystem: Host-associated > Algae > Red algae > Unclassified | place: Bantry Bay, Ireland...
TTAAACGGGTGGTAGGTCTTTAACCTTGACAGCAGTATAACGCGCCATCCCCGGTTTTAACTTCATTTAAATATTTTATGATTAAAGGACATAACTTGCTATAAAAATTACAAAAATGAAAGGAATGATTACACATTTATTTATTCCCCAACTTTTGTTTTGCAAACCTAAAGGACAGAAGTGGTTATACCATTTTTATGTTTGGCCTTTGAAGCGTTGGCAAAATGGTATTTGAACGGATGGCGGGACCAAAATTTCTACGGGGGAAAACCATTTCGCTTCTAATTTTTTTTGCTAATTATTTAAATCATTTTTTATGCGATTGCCTTGGTGAGGGATCTCTTTTAGCACCTTAACCTCCAATGTTAAATCCCTTATTACTTTTGAGGTTTCTTCCTTGAAAACCTCTAATTCTCTTAATAATGATGAAATGATTTGTTTATCTGTCAATACCTTTTAATCTTCACTTCAAAGGTCGTTATTTCAAAAGGCTAACAGTAAATAAAAGCAAGTAGTTATTAATTGTTTAATAACAATTGTGGATAAACAGGCTGATTTTTAAGAAACTATCTTAAATACGGTTGAATATTTACTAATAAATCACATTCTATTTTACACTATTAAGGTTAATTCAATAATAATTAATTAATAGCTAGCTCAATGCTAAAATAATTTATAAGTTTACCTTAATTTGCATAAAACTATTAATTACTTTTGAGTAGCAATTTAAACCACAAGTTTCACCAGTTTGTTTAAGCATTTTAAATAGATGTATTAATTTAAAGCAGTATGAATTTTTTGCAAGAATTAGAAACCACCTTTGGCAACCAAATTAAAAAAGGTTTAAGTGCACAAACCACTTTAAAAGGTAAAACTTTAGATAAAGCTAAAGATTTGGTATTAGCAGCATCATTAGCAGGCTTAATAAGAAAGGTGAGTACGGAGCGAGGTACCGATTACTTATACAGACTTTTAGAAGACTATGATGATAGCATTGCTAAAAATTTTGGAGAAGCTACCGAAGCCGAATACAACAAATGGAAAACTGACGGAGAGCAGTTAATGCCCGTGTTGTTAATTAGTAGTATAGTTAAAGAAAACATTATTAACCACATTAGTAGGGTTATAAAAGAAAACTACCAAAGCACAAAAAAAATATTTGCATTGCTTATACCTGTTTTACTTAGTGTTTTAAGTAAAGAACTAAAAGTAAAAAAATATAACAAAAAAGATTTGGTTAAAGCACTTAGAGCTCAAAAATATAATGTTAGAATGCAGGCAGATGATGACATAACTAGAGAATTAGGTATGGGCACCTGGCATTTAAACAAAACTGTAGATGATAGCATTGAAGACCCAGGCTTGCAGGTAGTTGAAGAAATTGAAGAAGAAGAAATTATTATAAACCAACCACAAGAACAAAAAACAAAAGAAAAATCGGGTATGCCTGTATGGTTGTGGCCGTTAATGTTGTTAGGCGTTTTAGCAATGCTAATAGTTGGCTTGCAACTTGGTTTACGAAATGAAGAAAAGCCGGCATCAATAACAAAAGCCCAACCTGAAAATAAAACAATAGCAGATAATATTGTTGACAAAAAACCAGGTATTGAAAAAGAGCAGCCTAAAGAGGAAGAAAACAGCAACAATTATACTAAAGATTATTTCAATAAGGATTACTTTGCTGATTCGAAAAAAAACGACCCAGATAATAAAAATAGTGAAGAAATAACAAAAGCCGATATAGAAAAAGAAAAACCTGAAGAAGTAACAAAAACCGATATTGAAAAAGAAAAACCTGAAGAAGTTAAAGAAGCAATTGTTGAAGAAAAAATTGAAGAAAAAAGTAGTGTAGTAGAACCAGTTAAACCAAAAGAAAACGAAGCAAAACCCATCTTATTAAAAGATAAACCGCAAGCAGAAGAAAAGCAACCCGAACCAGTTAAGGAAAAAAAAGAAGAACCGAAAATAGAAGAAAAAGAGCCAGAAAAACCTAAAAAGAAAAACTATAAAGGCCCATTAGCATTGTTAGATATGGTTGCCAATAGAACAACCGCATCAGTACTTGATTTTGGTAGTATTACAGATGGCAGCAACCAGTTAACAGCCAAAGGAAAAAGCATGTTTAATGATGTTGCTGAAATTATGATAGCAAACCCTGCCTTAAATATTACTATTAGAGGGCATCATAAAAAATATACAGACTCAAACGAAAATTACAATGCTAATGCTGGGGCAGAAGCTAAAGCAAATGCTGCGTTAAATTATTTAATAAATAATGGTGTAAATAGCAGTAGGGTAAAAGCAATGAGCGTAGGTTTTAACGAACCAGTAAATGCACGCGACCCAGGTAACGATAAAAACGATAGAATAAGCGTTAAAACAAAATAAAGATAGACACTATCGACACTATCCTATAGTTAGCCTTCTTCATCAATTCCTTCTTGTAATTTGTCCATATCGCGGCGGTCTTTTTTAGTAGGCCGTCCTTCACCACGTTTACGTATTATAGTAGGTATGTGAAAGGCAGATGGAGAACGAGGTATTGTTTTATCTTCTTCTGGAGTTAAATCAACAAACTTACCTGCCACCTTTTGGGCAGACATTCTCTTTTCAATTATTTCAACAACTTTATAAGTATATTTAAAAGGACCTTTGCGCACCACCACAATTTCGCCTGGCGCAATCATATAAGATGCTTTTAAATTTTCACCATCAATTTTTACTTTGCCTGCCTTGCATGCATTGGTCGATTGGCTTCGAGTTTTAAAAACCCTAATAGCCCATAACCATTTATCTATTCTTGTTTTTGCTAAAGCGATATTGTTCTATTTTTATAAAGTGAAAATTAAAAACTAAACTAATTATTTAAAAGCTACTATTACAAATGTATACGATGTTTATTTAAAATAATATCTAAACTTAAACGAACAATGCTGCCCATATTTGTACATTTTAAAAAAGCCGGTTGTTTATAATAATCTGCTAGTTCTTTACTTAGCGTTTTAACTTTATCTTTTTTCGAAATTGTATCTACTTCCATACATTTTAAAAGTACATCTATTCTTCTGTAATCATTATTAAGGCGCTTATTCATTAATGCCCTTTCCTCTTGTTGGTATTGTACCGCTGTAGTAATGTTAATTAAAGAAGTACACATTTTTACATAAGGTAAATTTTCTTTAAAAAACTGCGATCGGTATAAATTAAGTTTCCCTTCGTAACATTGTTGGTCAAAGTCAATTGCCCGTACTCGGTATTGAGTGTCATCAAAATCTTGCGTTATATCAATTACAAAATTATAAGCACGCATATCACCTAAAAGTTTAACAAAACAACGCTCGTTAAATTTAATAAACTCTTTTGCTAAACGAGTTCTGTTCATACCTCGGTGATTCATGTAATCTTTTAAAAACATATCACCTGGTATGCCAGCAATATGCTCTTCAATTAAAGTATTTTTATGCACTAAATATTGTATTCTATTAGGAGCCAACAAATGCTCCAATTCTAAACCGTACACTCTACTCGCATCTGCCAATTTTACATAATAATAATCATAGTTATCATTATATTTATTAATAATTCTTATTCTAAAAGGTTTACTATTGCCAAAGGTGCAAAAATCTATCCTATCAACCGAAAGGTGTTTGGTTAACTCCGTATTACCATCCGATTTTATTATTGAATATATTTTTTTTAAACCAGTATGAATTTCCTCCATTCTACCCTGTTCGTATAAAACAGATAGCCACAAAGTATCCTCCCCATTAGAATCGTAAACTGGTATAGAATTGCTAAAAGCTAATAAATCTTCATAACTCACAGGCAATACAATTGCTCTTTTATGAGCTTCCAAATATTTTTGAAGCTGAGGAATTATAGGGTATTGCTTCTTTTTTTTAGAGATAAAATTGCTCATAGCTTACAAAACTACATTTTTCAGAAACTTATTTAACTGTTTGTCGTAAAAGAAATTATATAAAGCATAAGATAATGAATGTGGACAATTTAAACAAAGTACCCACTGAAACAATACCCCAGGCTCCAGGAAGTGAAGTAATAGAATTTGCCTTTCAAGTTTACTTAATAGGCCAATTAGATGAAAGACTATTTATGTTTTTCTGTTTATTAAACGATCGCTACCAAGCTTAACTATTTTTTAACTATAAAAGTCAGATTTATGCTACATATCTCAAGCAACGCATCCAATCCTCCTTAAAATATATTTTTACATCATCCAACTCGGCAGGGTTGATTAACGGCTTTTTATCAAAATAAGTATTTGGTAATATTTTGGCACTATACAATATAGTGTAGCGCATTAAACCAAAGTATAACTTGTTAAAATAACGAAGCACTAAATTATTAACCGTTTTTCGTTTGCGAATATCAAATTTGGTAGCCATATATTTCATTGCTTTCAATTGTTTGGTGTTGTACGAAGTATGTTTCGGGTTCAAATTAATATCCTCAATGTTATAGGTAGCACCCATTACAGATGCAATTTTATGTATAAAAGCTTCTGGTGCACTTTTCATTTCATCATAAAATAAAACCAAAGGCGCATTGGTAAAATGTGTTTCTAAAAGCTTAATCATATCATAAAACCGTAGATCTTTAATTTTAAAATAACCACTATCGTTTTTTAAATCAATAAACGCTTTAAAGCTAAAAGTGTGGCCGTTTTTTATAAACCGCCTGTACTGCGAAGCAATCCACTCATCTTGCCTTCTAAAAACAATAATTGGCGTTGTATTAGGATAAACACTAGAAAAACGCAGCACCTCATACTCTAACTGTTGGTCAAACTCGTTAGATACAAAATACTTTTGCTTATTAGTATTTTTAATAATTTCAATAGCCTTTTTATAACGTGTACGCTGTATATAATGCACACCCTTCAACTTCGGAAAAACATTGTACTGCAAAAATGTGCTACCAGTTTTACCCAAACCTACGTGAAAATAAATTTCCTTATCCTTAAATTTTTCGTTCACTCCACAAATGTACCATGCCCATTTAAATTTGTTATTTTTTTTAGAAGCGAAAAAATATCGCTCGTATAAAAAGCAGTCTTGCCATACGCTCCAATCTTTTTTGCAATGGGCTTAACGCCACATTTTGCAAAAAAGGATTTCCGCTACTGTCAAGGCTAATTTGGAAACCTTGCTGCCTCGTAGCAACATTTTTTTTTGAGCTCAAAATTGAAGTTGCTTGGTAACTATTCAGTAGAGGCCAGAAGTCAGACCGCTTCGCTGTCAGACGTCAGATAAATTCGGCTAAGTGAAGCCCAAAACGCTCTTTTTCGCTCAAATTATGTCTCACTTATGCAGTTTCATCATTAATTTTCTCATTCTTACCCAGGTTATACCAATCTATGTTTCTAGAAAGTAGCATAACGGTTGCCAATACTACAAACAATGCAATAGCACCAGCGAGCAAAGCAAAATCTTGCATTTGTAAAATAATAAACACATAAGCAAACAAGGCACTTAACAGCCCAAGTAACAAAGTGCTGGCACCAATGCGTTTCAAAATAAAATACGTGTACACTACTATGAGCAAAACGGTTGCAATGCTAGAGGTAAGATAAGCCAAATTAAAACCCAAATGCTCACTAATAGAAAGCAGAAGTAAATAAAACACGGTAAGTGCAAAACCAACCAAGGTATATTGTATTGGGTGAATGCTCTTTTTAAGCAACACTTCAAAAAAGAAGAAAATGCCAAATGTTAAAGCAATAATAAGTAATGCATATTTTGAAGTTTTAAAGTTTTTACCATATTCATTAATCGGTTGAATTAAGTTTACACCAAAAAAAGCATTGGCAGTAATAGCAGTTTGGTCGTTTTGCCAAATTTGTGGGTGTTTGTGACTAAATTTATTCAATTTCCATTTTGCGGTAAAACCATTGTTAGTAACATCGTGCTTGGTGGGTAGGTTTTTACCCGTAAAACTTGGGTCGGGCCAGGGGCTTTGCATATTTACTTCTACCAAATCGCCCATTGGTTCAAAGTACAAACCTTTTGTGCCTTTTATTAACCAATTAGAATTTATAGTTAGCGGCTGTTCTACATCTACAACAAAGTTTTCTGTTTTTAACCAATAGAAACCGCCTACATTTATGTTGGTATTTCCTTCAATAGTTAAAGGTGTTCCATTGGCGGTTACTGCTACCGAATCGGTAATGCCATTAGCATCTTTAATACCGTAAACGAGGTACGCTTTTTCAAAGTCAAATTGATATTCTTTCCATTCTTCTGGCTTAAAACTTTGCCAATCAAAAGTGGATTTATTGGCTACTTTGGCATCATACACTACTACTTCAAAAATACTTCTTTGCCTGGTGCTGGTAGTAACGCTTGCATCAAAAACAGAGTTGTTGGCACTTATACCAATGTAACCTTCATTAGTGTAGGGCTTATTATCAGTATTATATTGCGTGCGAACGTATGGTATTTTTACAAAGGCCGGATAAATTATTTGCTCCTGCCCGTAAGATGAAGCAACCTCATTTTCTACTGTAGTTTTACGTGCACTACGTTCGTTTATTACCTCTTGTATTAGTGCGTTGGGTATCATTAATAAAACAATCATTACCAAAATAGTTATTACTTTTAAGCCTACCGATTGTTTAAATTTGTTGATTAATGTGTTGTTTGTCATTATGTTTTATTTAAAAGAACTTTGAATTTCAAAGTTAAAAGAGAAAAAAATTATTTCATATTTTTAAGTAATGCCTCTAAAGCATTAATGTGTGTTTTAAAGGCTTTAATGCCAACTTTGCTGGCACTATAATCGGTGTTTGGTTTTCTACCTATAAAAGATTTTATTACAGTTACATAGCCCACTTTCTCCAAAGCTTTTAAATGGCTGGCTAAATTACCATCAGTTAATTGAAGGCTTTGTTTCAAGTTGTTAAAGCTTATTTTGTCTTCTACCATTAAAATACTCATTATGCCTAAGCGCACTTTGTTGTCAAAAGCTTTATCTAAATTTTGAAAATGTTTATTCATAGCATCACAATCAATCTTTCATTATTTGTTTTGTAAATCGTATTTAAAATACATAATTGTGCCATAAACAATGTGTAAAATGCCAAAACCAAATGCCCAAAAATATAAACCATAGCCTGTATACATTAATGCCAGTAAACCGGTTATCACTTCCGAAATGCCCAGCCATTGTACATCTTTATAAGTGTAAACGCCTGCGCTATACAAAGCCAAACCATAAAAAATAAGCGTAAAAGCTGCTATGTTATAAAACTGACCTTTTGAAAACAATACTAAGGTAACTATTGCACCGGCTGCAAATGGAACACAAAAACTTACCAAGATTCGGTAGGTGGCTTTGGTCCAAATTTTTTGTTGTTGGCCTTTTGCTTTTTTATACGTAAAGTAATAAGCGGTTGCTAAAGCACTTATAAAAACTACTGCCGCCACCAATACTAACTTAATTACTATTGGCGAGTAAATACCTGCTCTAACATCGTGGTAAGCAACCGAACTGGCATTTGAGGCAAGTTGATTTGCTATAAAAGCACCAATTAAAGCATATACACCAGATAAAACACCAGACAAACCACTTAAAGATAAAAAACGCGAACGCGATTCCATTAAGGATTTTATCTCTTTTATATCACTTAGGTAATTTGTTTCCATTTTCACTTTGTATTTCAAAGTAAAACAGCGTGGAGTGTTTTTTATTGTGTTTAGTTTTTTTATTTTTTTTAAGATGGGGTTGTTGTTGTTTCTGTTTGGTAGATAAATTGTTTTAACTATTACTTGAAGTAAATAGTTCTGCGGATGCGTAATTAATATCACTATGGATCATTGTAAATTAATGATTAGCATTATTTAAAGGTAGGCAATTTTGAAACACTTATAAATTTATGCTTATTTTTGAATAAAATTGATGTTAATGGATAATACTTCTATTTCCTTAGGTACACATTTTGAAAATTTTGTTGCTGCTGCTTTGGATAGTGGAAGATACAACTCTGCGAGTGAGGTGGTTAGAGCGGCATTAAGATTATTAGAAGAACAAGAAACTAAAACTAATGCACTAAAACAAGCTTTAATAGAAGGAGAAGAAAGTGGTTTCGTAAAAAATTTTAATCCTGAAATATTGTTGAACGAATTGCATAAAAAGCACCATATTTTATGAAGTACGAAATTACTTCTAAAGCAAGAAGCGATTTAATAAATATATGGGAATACACTTTTGAAAACTGGTCGCATACTCAAGCTGACAAATATTATGCAATGCTCATTAATAAAATTGAAGAGATAAGCGAAAACCCTGATTTAGGGAGAAGCTACAATCACCTAAGAAAAAGTTATTGAGGGATTATTGTAAATCACACATTGTTTTCTATCGACGGAAAAGTGCGAAGCATATTGAAATAATGAGATGCTTCATCGTAGAATGGATTTGGAGAATCGGATAAAAGATTAACCTACGTTTAAAAGAAAGTACTTATTATTTGGCTTAGGAAAAAAAGAACTCACTTTAACCGAAATAAATAAAGCTATTGTTTATCGTATTAAGCTTAGAGAAAGCCTGATAAAAATGGTAGAGTACATTGAAAAACACAGGGAGTTACCAGATTAAATCAGACGAATGAAAATGGATAGTACCAAAACAATAAAAATAGTCAACAATTTTTTGTTTAAAATTAAAACTAAAGTTGTACCACATAGCTTTTTTAGCACTACTACTTTTTTGGTTCTACTACCATTTTAATGGAAAAAAGGAAAAACCGAACAAACGTCATAGCGGAATTTTATGGAGAGCAACGGAGTAAAATATCGGCTATCTCTCTCAAAAAAATAGGCGAGATCGCAGATAAAATCTCCGTTTCTCTCCGATTTTTCTGCGATGACGGTTGGGGTATTTAAAGTATCTTTGTGCGTAAGTGCTTAAGCCTTAAACGCAATGTTTCATTAAATTCGTATAAGAACCACTTTTTTAATACACAACAAACACCTCGCTATACAAAGTATTATTTAACAGAACACTTAAAATGTATTTTCCACTAACAGGGTTTACAAGTTCAATAGAATTACTTTTGTTGCCAGCAGTTAAAGTTTTACAGTAAATCAATTTCCCATTAATATTAAACACATTTATTATACTATTTTTTAAAAATTTGTTTGGGAAACTCAATTGAAAATATCCATTATTGGGGTTTGGAAATATTGTAAATGTTATTTTTTGTGGTTCTTGAAAGTTTAAATTAGTAGTTAATTGGTCGTAATAATAAAATGTTCTTTCTACATCGAACCAGTTATTGCCATCCCATTTTTCAAATAGCTTATAGGTAACTAAATTAGTAGTGTCATATTCATAAGTATATTTTAAATAATTTATCCAGCTATTAACTGACCAATCTTCTATTAATTCTGAAATTCTATTGTTATTAGAGTCGTATTCGTAAGTATAATTGAGGTTATTAATCCAGTCGGAATCCCAATCCCAGCCCCCACTTAACATGTTTGTTAAAAGGCTATCTTTATAGGTATAAGTAAATAAGGCATTGTTTATCCATTCATCACCAATCCAAAGTTGCAATAAACGAGTTTTTATTTGGCCATACAAATCATAAGAATATATGGTTTTACTTGAGTTTTCCCATTCATTATCGCTCCATCTTTTAGAAAAATAGGATATAAGACTGTGATCCGTGTCATATTCAAAAAAAAACTGTAAGTAGCTTACCCAGGCCTCGCCATCCCATTGCTCTCGTATCAATTTTATGGTTTGTTCATTGTCGTTTAATGTTCTAAAATCACGTATATAATTAACCCAAGATGTTTCCCCCCATTTTTGCCTAATAACAGATGGTTCAATAATGCCATTAGAAGGATCACAAACCGCATTAGGGTCAGTTATTACTCGGTTAACAAACACCCAGGCACTATCAATAAATTCTCTTGTAATTTTTTCGGAAGTGCCATCTGTGTTGTAAATATATGCTGTTGAGTCTTGTTTTACCCAATTTTTTTCTATCCAAGCATCTGTTCTATCTCCTTTTAAGGTTTTTTCATTTTTAAATAAAATGTGATTATTAAGCTGGAAGGCCATTTCATAATATGGAGAAAATTCATCCATATTTTTCTCTAATAAAAAATTAACATCTGTTTGTTGGGCAAACAATTGTATAAAAATAAACATTGAGGAAACAAGTAAAAAAATAGCTTTCATAAAAAAATGTTTTAATAATATAATTGGTAAGATACAAAAAATATGTAATGCCCACAAATAAGTATATGAAAGTATTAACAATAGTGTATAACCAACTATTCTATTTATTTTCGCATCTTACAAAAAATATAAATGCAGCAGAACCAACGCGAAGTACAAAATAGATATTTGTCGCCAAACCAAAAGGCATTTCAACGCTTTAAAAAAAACAAGCCTGCTATTGGCGGTTTTTGGATTATTACTTTCGCAGTTTTTATTGCCATATTTGGGTATTTGTTAGCACCCGATTCTACGCCTTTTGCCAACGAACAGGTTTTAGAAATTGCGACTTCTTCGCCAGGTTTTGAAATGGAAATGCTGGAAGTGCGCAAAAACCGACCCGAATCATCTTTCACTTTTTTAAAACGAATTTTTTCTGGTACAGAAAATAAAAACACCTTATACCCAATTGAAAAATTTGAAGTAAAAGGCGATAGTTTGTTTGCTGCTGGCTACACAGGCATTGAAGGCAAAACCAAAAGTCATCAATTTCATGTGGTAGATGTGTTGTATGCCGTAAAAGAAAACAGCATTAGCACAACTGCCGATAACTATAAATTTACAGATGTTAATGGCAAAAGCAAAACCATAGATAAGGCAGACTTATTGAGCTCAATAGAAAATAAAGCCATTGATAAAAAACGTTTTTGGCTGGGTACAGATAAGTTTGGCAGAGACAACCTAAGCCGCCTAATTTTAGGCGTGCGGGTAAGTATTAGCGTAGGGCTTTTGGCAGCTTTAATTTCATTAGTAATTGGTGTGTTTTTTGGAGCATTAGCTGGTTACTACAAAGCCAGCCCACCAAAAGTTAGTGTTTGGTTATTGCCTGCCGTAATAGTAGCCATTATAGTATTGGTTTATTTATTTGGTTTTAAAAGTACCCCTGTAAGAATTGCCAGTTTAGTTATAAGTCCAATTATTGGTTATTTGTTTTATTTGCTTTTTGCAAAAATATTGTCGCCTTTGTTTAATAAAAAATTCACCTTACCGGTTGACGATATTATAATGTGGTTTATTAATGTGTTTTGGTCCATACCATTATTGCTATTGGTGTTTGCCTTGGTATTGGCATTAGGTCGCCAGTTTTGGCAAATTTACTTGGCAGTGGGTTTGGTAATGTGGGTAGAAATTGCGCGTATTGTAAGAGGTCAGTTTTTAAGCCTACGAGAACAAGAGTTTGTAGAAGCCGCTGAAAGTTTAGGGTTTAATAATTTTAGAATAATAGTAAAACACATTTTACCCAACTGCATTGGGCCAATAATAGTAATTACGGCTGCTAACTTTGCATCGGCCATTATTATAGAAGCAGGTTTAAGTTTTTTAGGAATTGGCGTACAGCCACCTCGCCCAAGTTGGGGTATAATGTTAAATGAATATTATCAATACATTGGCTCCAGTAAATCGTTTTTAGCCTTAATACCAGGCTTTGCAATAATGCTTTTGGTATTGGCTTTTAACTTAATGGGCAACGGTTTACGCGATGCTTTTGATGTGAAGGGCAGGTTGTAAAAATTCTGATTTTGCATAATTACCATTCCAAAATAATATCTCTACGGTTAAGTATATTTGGTAATATCCATTTGCCTCCATATTTTTTTGGTTTGTGTTTAAACGAATCGTTAAGCAGTTCTAATGAAGAATCATAACAATGTTTTACCAAATATTCTTTTTGTGCTAACACGGCTTTTGCGGTTAAACTATCTTGCTGCTCAATAGGAAATTTTTTGTCACTACTCGCCAATATTTTTTTTATAGCGACTAAAAATTCTGCTTGCGAAATTACAAAGCTGGTATCGGCAGGCAAACATTTATGTTGCTGGTTTGCAAAGGTAGCGTAAAGTTGATTAGCTTTTAGCATTATTTGAATTGTAGTTAATGCATCTAAAGCGCCTTGTTGCACTTCACTTATTTCAGTTGGTGTTTCCGCCTCATTATTAGTTGCTAATTTATTTTGGTAAGATTTTTCATTTGATGTTACGCACGAAAAAAGCATCATACCAAAGCAAAAAGTATATAACAATATTTTCATTAAAGGTTTAATTTTGCAAACATAATACATATTTTGTTTTTCAATAAAATTAATTTTTAATTCCTTATTCTCAAAATAGGATCCAACTACCTTTATAATTTTTTTTGATGAATGATAATAAAATTTTTGGGTCGATTTTCTACATCTTTATAAATTTAACGTTTGGGTAAGGCTTAGTTATAAAGCTGGTTGTTTTAGTTTTAAACAAATTTGGTGCTTTGCAAATAAAATTATCATTAGCTTTAAAAAGCCATTACTCAATTACCGACATTATAATTTCTGTAATTTCATCAGCTCTGGTTAGCATCATCATATGCGATCCATTTTCAATTAAATAAGTATAGTCCACTTTTTTAATGTTTATGGTATGATCGTTATTTCCGTGAATATGAATAATGTTTGGATCATAAGTTGTTCTATCCCAATTTACAATCATACCAACTGTTCTTTTTAAAAAGGTAGGATCTTTGGCTTTAAGCATGGCTACGCAAGTTTCCTTTTCATTTTTTCTGTCTGGTTCTACCAATGGTTGCATTATAAATGATGCTTGCTTTATTACCCCTTTGGGTACAATTTTATAAACAGGTATCTTTTTTTGAAAAGTATATTGACCTGGTAATTCACCCCGGCATTTGGCAGATGAAATTATGATAACCCGCTTTGGCTTTAATATTTCATTTATTTCAGTAGCAATCATGCCGCCTAACGAAACGCCAATTAAATAAAACTCTTTTGTAGCATCAATCTGTTTAGATAACCTTAATGAGTAAGCTTTTAAATCCTCTTCTTTATACGGAATTTCATATTTTATATGATGAATTTTAAATATAGAAGTGTCTAATTTCAAATTTTTATACAACCTTTCATCAGCCCCTTGGCCCGGAATTAAGTATATGTTTTTCTTCTCAAAATCCGAATTACTCTTTACTTCTACACTTATAAAAATGAAGAAAATCATTAATTTAAATATGCTAAGCTTATTTTTAGTCAACTTTTTATGTTTGTTTTTTTTATAATATTTGTTGTAGCTTCTGTATCCACCTTATATAAACCTGGTGCATTATTTTAACTTATGCAATTCTTTCAGTATTGCCGCTTCTAAATTGTTTTCTAAGTAGCCATCTTTTAAGCCCAAAAAATCTAAAAAATAGGGATCTTTAAATGAGTTTTGTATTTCAGAAGGTGTTTCGCTAAGTTGTATTTTAGCAATCTCTTTTCGTTCAAAGGCTTTACGTTCTATTTGGCGTCTGAGTTCATTTCTGCTCCAAGTTTCTTCTGCACTTTTTATGGCATAAAACAAACGTTTTTCTTCGTTTTTTAAGGGTATAAGAATAGTAAAATGAGACCAGCTTAATTGTCGCGCCAGTGGCACGACAATTTCAAAATCAGAAAATTCTTTGGCAAACTGAATCATTCGCCTTAAATTTTTTTCGGCAAAACTATTACCATATTTCATTGCTAATTGTTCCGCTACTATTGAGACAACCTCTTTGGCATATTCTGCACGCTCATTATGAAGCAGTTCAGTATTTATTCTGTTACCAACTTGCCAATAGACCAAAGTAATTGTGCTATTTACCTTAGCAACTACTTGTTTTTTCCCTTGCTCTATTATTTGAGCTAAATCTTGAAATAATATGTTTTTTAATTCTCCCATAATTTAAAATCTATAATGTATTTAGGTGTTTTTTTTGAAAACGATATTTTGTTTTATACTAAACGCTTTGGTTAACAAACAATTATCTGAACAGATAACATATTGTTCGCTTAGGTTTTTATTTTTTCAATTCATAATTTGTACTTCTTCCGCCGGCATCTTCTTTCTGTAATATGGCTTTTTTTATTAAGTCGTTAATGTCTCTAATTGCGGTATCTTTTGAGCACTTTGCAATCCTTGCCCATTTAGAAGAAGTTAATTTTCCATCAAAACCATCTAATAACTTATTTAATAATTTGTTTTGTCGTTCGTTAATAATAGTTTTTGAATGTTTATTCCAAAAATCCGCTTTAAATAATACGCTTGTCAATATAGAATTGGTTGCTTTCAAAGTATTAACTAAACAGTTTAGAAACCATTTTATCCAGTCAGTTATGTCTAAGTTTCCCTTTTGTGTCTTTTCTAATATTTGGTAATATTGTTTTCGCTCTATTTTTATTTGAGCCGACATGCTATAAAATCGTTGATTACTTCTATCGGCTTGCGCTAATAACATATCGGTTATTGCTCTTGTTATTCGCCCATTTCCATCTTGAAAAGGATGAATTGTTACAAACCAAAGATGAGCAATGGCAGCTTTTATTACCAAGTCAATATCTGCTTCTTCGTTAAACCATACTAAAAAACGGTTCATCTCTTTTGCAATTAATGCTGCATCGGGAGCTTGAAAATGTACTTTTTCTTTATCCAAAGCTCCAGAAATAACTTGCATTGGCCCAGTTGTTCCTTTGCGCCAATCAGCAACCTTTATTTTAAATGCACCACTTCTGCCTGTTGGAAATAATGCTGCATGCCAATCAAAAAGTCTATCATTGGTTAATGGCTTAAAACAATTACGAGTGGCATCAATCATCATATCTACCATGCCGTCAACATTTCTGTCGGAGCCAACAAAGCCAGCAACCTCCATTCCTAATCTTTGTGCAATTGACGAACGAACTTGTTCTGGTTTTAAAAGTTCGCCTTCTATCTCCGATGATTTTAACACGTCTAATGATAATGTATCTAATAAGGCTTCGGCTCTTAAATCAAAACCTATTGCTTCCATTCTTCCAGTTAGTCGTCCTTGTAAATTTCTAGCTTCGCTTAGTAAGTTTACTATTTCGTCGCTCTTCCAAGTAAAATTTGGCCAATTATCTTTTTGATGTATATACGTATTAATCGTTGCAATATTTGCAACAAATGTAAGCTTTATTCGTCGCATTTAAAGTAATTGTTGCGATTTTTGCATTGATTAGTTGGTGTAATCGTTGCAAGAGTTAGTTTTGGCTTGTTGGTAACTACTCAAAAATTAGCAGCTAGCTTTGTACAGTTTAAGGTTACCACCAACTAAACTGTCCGCATCATCTTAACCGAAAACCAGCCGAGCAAAACAATTATTACGGCCATAATTAGCCAAAGCCAATTTTTGTTTTTAAAAAGAGGTGCCGTTACCGCAACGGCCTCTTTTTCAATTGTTATTTCTTCGCCCAATTTTATCGTTTTTAGCTGCGTTGGAATTTTGTGCGCAAACCGATCAATATCGTAATTTGGGGTTTTTGCTTTGCTGTTTCCATAAGTTAAAAAGTACGTGGCGGCAGGCTCGGTAAAGCGCGCTACTAATTCGTGTACATAGCCTTTTATTTTAATGGAATCGAAAGATAGGCTTTGATTATCTGCATTATAAACTATAATTTTTAACTTTTGAAGTGTTGTACTTTTAAATTTAAACTCGTTTTTTCCAATAGAGTTTAACGTGCCCGATGTTAGCGTTCTATAATTATATTTCCAACCTTTGTCTGTTTTTAAACTGTCGGCAACATACTTTATGGTTATGGGTCGGTAAAAATCAAACGTGTTGGCAACATCTATTTTAATATTACTAACTGCAGCTGGCAATTTCAGTTCAATATCAATTTCTGTTTGTTTGTTTTGCTTATTTATTTTTGAAGTACGTTTCTTAATTGCATAATTTTTATAAGTACCTTCAGTAATTTCATATTTAGCAATACTGGCCACTTCTAAGTCTGGTTTTTCTTTGCTATCAATCAACATTCTAAAATAACGATACTTTAAATTTGGCAGGGCTAAATTTGTAAATTGAAAATTTATTGTTTCATTTCTAATTGATAAAATACGATAATCTTCTGCAACGGTAAACCATTCTTTTTGATTTTGGCTACCTTCAAGTTTAAGCCTCCAATCAAAATTTTGTTGTTTAAATTTTAGTTTAATTTGATTTATTGGTTCTGTTGCAGAAACTTCAAAAGTAAAATAATAGCCCTTTTGGTTGTAGGAACTATTGAGCATTTTAAAGGCAACTTCTTTATTAAATACTTTTTCTTTTTTTAAGCGAAGTAAATATGGAAATTCAATGGTATCGTTATTTGTTAATATCCCAAATATTCTAATGTCAGCTAGGTTTTGTGTCACCTTTCCAAAAACATTATTGGGTAAAACTATGTTATGCCATTGTTCAGAAACTCCTTTCAATTCTTGCTTATAATTGTACTCTTGCATCTTACCATAAGAAGAAAAACACAAAAACATAAGAACTAAAATTTTTACATTAACTTTCATTTTCGTCATAAATAAGATGTTTGTATTTGTTGTATAAAAATGAAATTATTAAAAGTAGTATACCTAAAGATACAAATACAATGGTTTTTGAAATGGTGTTAAGATGCGAAATATCGTAAAAGAAAAGTTTAACTAAAGTTATTCCAAATAATACGATTGCGCCAATCCGTAAATGTTTTTTATTTTTATAAATTCCTAAGGCTATTAGAAACAAAGCATAAATTCCCCAAAGTACACTTAAACCGAGTTTGTACGATTGGTTAGATTTTGCAATATCCATCCAGTTAATTAATTCGCTGCTGGCAATCCATATTATTGAAATGTGTAGCAAAACATCAAAAGCTATTTTAAAATTGCCCTTAACAAATTTTTGACGAACATAAAGGTAACAGGAAACAATTGTTAGCAAAAAGAAAGCATAAGAAACGTACCGGATGCCAATGTTAAAAGCACTTATGTTGTAATATTCAGCTAAGGTTTGCTCTAAATAGTTGGCTCGTAAAAAGCTAAGATCGGACAAGCCCAGCGTTAAAAAGATGATAATAATTATTGTGTTTAGGCCAATATTAACCCAAGCCAACTGCTGGTTTTTTAATTTAAAATAGTTTATAAAAGAAATAACGGAGACGAATAACATTGTATAATTTATAAGCCATATTGTTTTAAATGCATCTAAATTTAAATTTCTGTAAAAAGATGAACGTTGATTTTCCGACTTAACCTCAAGAAAGGAATCGACTACTAATTGATTAAAATAGGTAACTATTTCTATATGAAAAGCATAATAAAGAGAGAAAAGAAATATTGCTGGAATTGCATAAGGCATAAATGCCATTAACCATTTTGGTAATGTTAAATTTGTTTGATGTGGCTCTCGCTGATTTATAAAATTTATAAACCCAAAGACCGCAGCAAAAAGCAACGAAGACAAAAAATTAATGTTTAACAGCGGCGTTATTTTTGTTTCTGGACTTTCTGGTATGTAGTTGTTGTAAGCAGTCGCCCAATCATGACCAATACTGGCAAAAGCAAGAGCCATTAAAGGGTACGATAGTTTTTCGTACATAGAAATTTGTTTGGTTCTGCCAATCCAAAATAATAAAAGGGCTTCTGCTGCCCACAATAAGGTAACCCATCTACCATCTAATTGAACAGGAATAGCAATTGTAATAAAAACGAATACCAAGCCTATTACAAAATAAAACAGGTTTTTATCAGCCACTTTTTGTTTGTAAATTATTGAACTTACAATAAAATGAACGACAGCGTTAGCAAGTGTAAAGATCCCTAAGAGTTGACTTCCTGTTTTGTGAATGTTTAAAATTACATAGCCGATACCAAAAAAAATAAAAGAGTTAGCCAGTAACAGCAAAATATCGGCCTTGTCATATTTTTCTTTTTGAAGTAACTTATAAGCCAAAAAGGTAATGTAAAATATTACAAAGAAGGTGGTAAGAAAGAGTAGCGCCAATACGAAATGCTTACTGGTTTCGTATTCTGTAAAGTACCAAGTACAATAAATTAACCAGGTAAAGCCAAATGAAGCATAGTATAAAGATTTCCAATATTTTTTAAATGCTATTGCAAGAATGCCAATATTTATAACAGCCGTGTAGCTAAAAAGCACCGCTATTTCTCCAGAGTTTTCGCTAAGTAAAAACGGTATGGCGTAAGCCCCTACCAAACCAATATGGGCTATAATCTGCCTGTTATAGTTAATTGCCGCTACAACTGCAAAAGCAGTAAAAAACACCATAAGTGCAAATGCAAAAACTTGCGGAATTAATTGATAAAAACTATACGCAGAAAAGGTAATGAAATACAAAATTGCAATAGCACCGCTTACCAATACTGCACTATAACTATCGTACTTTTCTTTCAATTTTATGCCAAAGCCCAATAAGCCAACTCCAGTTAAGTAGCCTAAAATTATTCTGGTAAGTGGACTAATTAAATCATTTTCAATTGAATATTTTGCACCAATGGCAACCCCAATTACGGTAATTGCTATCCCAATTTTACTAATAAGATTTTCGCCTATAAATTTTTCAAGATCTATATTAATTTTTGGAACTTTGCTTACTTGTGGGAAAGCACTTTTTTTCTTTTTCTCAATTTTTTGTGATGTTTGGGTACTATAATCGTAAGCTACTTTTTCATTATTTGTTTCATAGTTTTTACCAATTTCGGTACTGCCTGCTTTTATATTTTCTTTTTCAGAAAGCTCATTTATACCAACAGTTTTCAGCCTATTTATTTCAATTTGTAAATTTTGAATTTCTATAGAAAAGTCATTTTGTCTTTCCTTTAGTGTTTTTAGTTTTGCAAGCAGTTCATTAATATCATTTTGGTTGTGTGTCATATTTAAAAGTAAAGTGAATGCAAATATAACAATTGCTGTTAATTACTATGTAGCAGTTATTTTTTTTATATATTAAGATGGTTTTTGTGTTAAGATGGGAGCTAATATATTTGGTGGTTTTGTATCTTTAGAAGACATATCATTCATATAATTATTCTTCTCCAATTTTTTTAATGTCAATCCAATTATAGACTTGCCCTATTTTTCATTTCCGATTCCAGAAACCGTCATTAATAGAAAATCTAAACACTTATCGTAATCCAGAAAATCGTACTCCAACCCTATTTTTTTTATATTGGAATAATAGTCGTTTATCCTTGTGTAATAGTTTTTTTCTAATTGAACAGCAATTGCTTTTTCTTTAATCTGTTCAATTAAAAACCATTTTTCTAACAATCGAGCAGTTCGTCCATTCCCATCTTGAAAAGGATGAATTTTTACAAATACTAAATGAACTAATGCGGCATAATAAAAAATTTCAAAATCGCTCATGTCTGTTGTTTGCAATACATCAATATCATTGAACAGTTTAGCTAATTCTCTTTTAACAATTTCCAGACTTGCTGCAATGTATTCAATTCTATCTTCATTATTAATTACAAACATTGGGTTTGTTCTACCACTACCTTGCTGACTTTTAGGTAAAAAAAAAGAACTTAAAATTGAGTGTGCTTTTTGTACATTTTTAATATTTAATTTATGATTGTCAATAAAACCATAAGCCGCATATAAATCATCTGCTTTGCTAGTATAATCTGGTTTAAATTTTACCTTTAAAAATTTGTGTTTGAAATAACTATCAAAATCAATATCTTCTCCTTCAATTTTTGAAGAATAGACAGATGAAACCGATTTATAAAATTGAAAATAATCAACAGGTATTTCTAACTGCTTTACTTTGTCTAATTTATCAAATGGAGATTCTTTCACTTTTTCAATGAAATCATTTAATAGATGAGCCGTTAGAATTTCAAACTTCATATTATTCTATTACACAAAGATAGCTTATTGAACTTCAATATTTAATGTCTTTATAAGATAGTAAAATAGTTGTAATTTAAATTGTATTATCTACCCGCTAACTGTTTCCAACCTTTCCGCCCCGCAATACACATTAGCTTTTTTATTTTTTAAGAAGCCAATTAACGTCATGTTGTAACTACTGGCTAATTCAACCGCTAAAGAACTTGGTGCGCCAACAGCGGCTAAAAAAAAGCAACCCGCCATAAGGGCTTTTTGCACCAATTCAAAACTACTGCGACCACTTACTAAAATTAAATGATTTTGTAAGGGAACTAGTTTGTTTTGCAAAGCCCAACCCAGCAGTTTGTCTAAGGCATTGTGGCGGCCTACATCTTCTTGTACATTTAACAAATCGCCTTTTGGGTTAAACAAACCTGCTGCGTGTATGCCACCGCTTTTATCAAAAAGGTTTTGAGCATCTCGTAATTTTTGAGGTAAGCTATATAAAGTTTCGGTTGCTACTTTTGGTTGTTTTGACAAAGCTTGGTAAGTAATGGTGCTTTGTAAATTATCAATAGAAGTTTTGCCACACACACCACAACTAGAAGAGGTAAACAAATGGCGGCTTAATTTGGCAATATCAAAACTACAAGTTGGGCTTAGTTGTAGGCTTATTTTGTTTTCATCAAGCGGGTCAACGGTAATCAGTTCTACTTCTTCATAAGTTTTAATAATGCCTTCGGTAAATAAAAAGCCTATGCTTAACAATGCATCTGCGCCTGGGGTGCGCATAGTTATAGCAATGTTGGTGTTTTGTCTATTAGTTGATTTACCGAAATCTACACTTATTTGCAAAGGTTCTTCTACTGCTAACTGATCTTCAATTTTTACAGTATTGTTTGCACCATTTAGTTTTACAATGTTTACTTTGTTAAGGCTTTTCATAATTTTATGATGTTGTGTCTGCTAAAGGTTTTTGATATTTTGTTAGATAAGCAAACATAAAAACATCGTAAACAAAATGTGCCATTATTGCGGCCCATATTCCAAAATAATTATCTAAATAACCCATTCCTGCAACAATTACAACCATAAAAATACCATAAAATTTTTGTGTTCCTTTATTAAAAGAAAGATAACCGTGAATAAAAATAAAAAAAATTGCGGTTGGCCAAATACCTGCAAAATGTTGTAAAGCTCCTCTAAAAAATATCTCTTCTCCAAAGCCAGCGCAAAACGAAAAGAAAACAACATCTAACCAGGTTATATTAATATTGCCCAATACTTTATTTAACATTGATTTAATAGGCTTGGCAATATTATGTTTTACTATGGCTATACCAAAACCACCAATTGCGCATCCATACAAAAAACCTGCAAGCAGTTGTATTGGTATTGAAGTGTGTTTTACAAAAGCATCTTTAAAAAAATAATTATCATCAAAAAAAAATAACACCACATAAGCAAGCGCAGGGAAACCAACTAAGGTTAACAAACATAATAAATAAAGAGTAGATTTTTTGATTGCCAAAACCCGTTTAATTTGGGTTCGAAGGTATTTTTATTTTTTCTTTTTTGCTAAAAGAATAAGCCAATAATAATTCGTGCGATCCTCCTGGAATTTCGGAGATAGTAATATCATAGCCATAACCAAAGTGCCAATTATCTTTATAAGTAAAACCAGCAAAAATACTTACCGCATCTGAAGTTCTATAGTTAAGGCCAAACCAATAATCTTTATCGTAAATTAAACGAACATTTAAATCGAACTGTGCTGGAGTAGCTTCTACTAATTTTATTAAAACAGAAGGTTCTAATTCAAAATTACCGCTTAGGTTATACTCGTAACCGCCAATTACATAAAAGTGCCGGGTTAATTTTACAAAACCAATGGCATCATTATTAAAGGTTAATTTATTTTTAAACAATTGCGCTGCAGATATGCCCAAAAAATAATCTTTATCGTACACATAAATTCCTGCATTTAAATCTGTGGCTAATTTATTGTTATCTGCTACTGCGCCAGGCAATGCCGGGTCTTGATCGTTGGTTGTTAGTTCATTAAAATTAATGCGGTATTGCATTAACACGCCCGAAAGGCCAAAACATAAATTAGCACCATTTTCTTTAAATTTTAAACGATAGGAGTAAGCCAATTCAATGGCAGTTCTGCTGGTAGGTCCGGTTTTATCGTTTACAATACCTGCACCAATACCAATATTTTTAAAATTGGGTACTCTGGTTTGGTAGCGCAATATTTGAGTGCTTGGTTCTTCTCCATTAAAAGCACCAACCCATTGCCTTCTGTATTTAAACATTAACAATGCGTCTTTATATTTACTAGTTGCAGCAGGGTTAAACTGAAAATGCCCAAAAGACTGTTGCGTAAATTGTTCTATTTGTTGTGCCGAAACACCAACTATGGTTATTATTAAAACTACTATGGTAATTACAAAGCGCATTGTTTACTTTATACGTAAAGCTTAAAGGTATGTTATAATATTGAAGTTAAGATGTTTTTTTTTAAAATTTGGTTGCACTTTACCTTTTATTAAAAATTCGGGTTTTCTTATTAAAATTATTAAAATGTGCTTAAGAATTGTAAAAAAATATGTTTACCAACCTGATTATTGTTAATTATTTTTAAGCCTGCCTACCTTTCCCAAATTATTAATGTTTATTACAATGATATCAAAATCATATAAAATTCTAAAAAAAAATAATTTATGAAAACATTTGTTTTGCTTTTTGCCTTCGTTTTAAGTATCACTTTTTTAACTGAAATGAAATACTAAATACAAACGAAAAAGAAGTAGCATTAACGGTACGAAGCCTTAGCCAGTATGGTGTAAGTTATAAGTTTGGTACGCAAAAAGCTCTTTGGCGAATTAACACAGTACTTATTTATAACCGTAATAAATAATACTACAACCCTCAATGATGTTTTAAAAACTACACGTGCGGGTTATTCTTTTAGTTTTGGGAGAGCGTGGAGAAAACCCCGTTGCTGACAAATTTGAATTTAGATATGGAACTTTACTTTCGTTGGAATATAAATTTTCAAAATCAATACAAGATAATACTACAGTAATAGATGAAGAAGTAATTTCAAAGAATACTAATTATACACCAGGTATAATTGGTACTTTGGGTTTTCACTATGTTTTAAATAATGTAATTAATGTTAGTGTAGAATTTATATTTTTGGCTGGCTACGATATTGGTAAAAGAACAAATATGACTGGCAGAAATTTGGAGGAAGCTTCTATAAACGGTTTTGTTTTTAATACGGGCAATGTTGCCTCATTAGTTATAACTTGTAAGTTTTAAATGTAGATTTAGTATAAAAAAATATGAAAGATCAATTTTTAGAAGCAGCTATACAACAAGCCAAAAAAGGACTTGAAGAAGGCGGCATACCTATTGGTTCTGTAATTGTGCATAACAATAAAATAATTGGAAGCGGCCATAACAAAAGAGTGCAAAATGGTAGTGTTATTTTACACGGTGAAATGGATGCTTTAGAAAATGCTGGCCGACAAAAAGCAAGCGTTTACAAAGCAAGTGTTTTGTACACCACTTTGTCGCCTTGCCCAATGTGTACAGGTGCAATTTTGTTGTACGGCATACCCAAAGTAATAATTGGTGAAAACAAAACATTTATGGGTGAAGAGGATTTGTTAAGATCGAAAGGCGTAGAAGTAATTGTTTTAAATGATGAAGATTGTATTGAAATGATGCGCAACTTTATTGCCGCAAAACCTCAATTGTGGAATGAAGATATTGGCGTATAAACATTGTAAGGCATTTCGGCTTAATAAATAATTCCATAGTGTGATTATTGTTTTACCATTTGCTTAACTTATTATAAATGATATTGCCAACGTATTGATGCATTTTTTGTCACAAATTTTTATCTGCTATTTTTATTCAAATTTAACCAGTTCTCAATCATTTGCAAACCGTAATTGGTCAATATTGATTCTGGATGAAACTGAAAACCAGTAAGCATTAATTTTTGGTGATGCAAAGCCATTATTAATTGATCGGTTTTAGTTATTGAAATTATTTCTAAACCATTAACTTCTTTAGGTTGTAACAGTAAAGAATGATAGCGCATTGCTTCGTAAATATTAGGAACGTTTTTAAAAAGCGAATGATTATTATGTACACATTTACTTGTTTTGCCGTGCATTGGCAAAGGTGCTTTAACTAATTTCATTCCTAAATATTGGCCAACAGCTTGGTGTCCTAAGCAAATACCTAATATAGGAATTTTACCAGCAAAACTATTTACGACTTCCGCTAAAATGCCAGATTCAGCAGGTGTTTCTGGCCCAGGAGATAATATAATAGCTTTTGGTTTTAAGGCTTCAATTTCAGTAATACTAATTTCATTATTACGTTTCACAAAAATTTCTTCACCCGCTTGATAAAAATAATCGACTAAATTATAGGTAAAAGAGTCGTAGTTATCCAATAGAAAAATCAATAAGTCAAATTGTTTTTAGGTTCTTGTTTATCAGAAACCATATATTCAAAACTTTCAAAAACATTACTTAAACCTGGTATCCAATCACCTAATACTGCAACCGTTTTTCGCGAAACAGGCTCTACCCACGGGTAGGTAATTGATTCAACTTTAACATTATTGGTAACTAAACCAGCCTTGTTTACAAACCAAAGCGCTGTGCTAATTAAAAAGGCATATAAAAACGCAATAACAGCACCACCAGTTAACTTATTTACTATACTTAACCTCAAGTTTTGAAGCAGCTTATCAATAGAGTTACTAACTACACTTATTAATATTAGCACAATTACAAAAACCATTATAAAACTAAAAAGGGGCAAAAATTTTGGATTTATATTAAAAACACCATCTAAAAAACCAGCAGCTACATAGCTGAAATTAAGCGCTAAAATAACGCCAATAAATACCGAAAAAAAAGAAGCCGTTGATTTTACAAAACCTTTACTGTAGCCTCTGTAAAATGCATAAATTAAAACTGTTGCAATTATAAAATCAAAAATCATAATTGTATTATTAAACCGTGTAAATTAAAAAAATGCCACTTTAGTTTCTAAAAAATTTTAGCCTAATATTTTTTTTATAATAGTAGAAATAGTTTTACCATCTGCCCTACCAGCAAATTTTTGGTTGGCCATTCCCATTATTTTGCCCATATCTTTCATACTTGTTGCACCAGTTTCAGCAATTATAGCTTTTAAGGCGGTGGTTAATTCTGCTTCGCTTAATTGTTCTGGTAAAAAGGTTGCTATTACCTTTAACTCTTCTTTTTCTTTTTCACTTAAATCACCACGGCCTTGTTCATCAAAAATAGCAATAGAATCTTTACGCTGTTTCGCCATTTTTTGCAAAATTTTAATTTCATCGCCTTCAGCTAATTCCCCGTTGCCACCTTCTTTAGTTTTTTCTATTAAAATGGCCGATTTAATAGCCCGTAAAGCACGCAAAGCAACCTGGTCTTTTGCTTTCATTGCTTCTTTTAAAGCAGCTGTAATTTTATCGTTTAACGTCATTATTTTTTATTTTAAGATGCAAAGATATTGAATAAATGATTATTTTTTTACCAAGCAAACTAATTCGCTTAAAACTATTTTAACCTAAGCAGTATAAGTAGTTCAATAATCAGCAATACTTATTAATTTGTAAAATCAGGTAGGTGTTTCTGTCACTAACTTGTATTTAATATAAGGTCTTGCAAGCCTGCAAAAACTCAACCTAAAATTTTTTTTGATAAAATTTATATTCTGTGTGTTTTTTAAAACATATAATATCTATTAATATGATAAAAATTTAATTTAATAGCTGTCAAGATGTAGGGAAGGTTTCGATTTACAAGATGTCGGTACTAAAACGCATCGCATTTTTTAAGCATAAGGAAAACTTTCCAAATTCAAAAATGGCATTTCTTTAAGAAGTGACATTTCCCAGATCATAATAAGGGCATGAATTTTGGGTTAACTTATTTTTATCGTTTTACCAAGTGTTATAATTGTGTATAAGTAAAAGGAATTGATAAAAATCATTTATTTTAAATGAAATGAACAACAACTAATTTTTGTATTGTTTCATTTTAACTCCTAATTTTACAGTAATAGTTTAAATGAATTATGGAGCTTTCATTGGTACAATTAAAAAATTTAGCAACACAAAGGCTAATCACCTTAAAACCTAACAAAAGCAACACGCTACTTATTGCCAATTATACGGCCAAAGTTCAATACAATAATATATGGACAGATTTGATAAAACAATGCAGAGGTTTAATTATTGACAATGCTGGAAAAATTGTAGCCAGGCCATTACCCAAATTTTTTAATTTAGATCAACATACCAAAGAAGAAATACCAAACGAACCTTTTGAAGTGTATGAAAAGTTAGATGGCAGTTTAGGGATTTTATATTTTGATGAAGATTGGCGCATTGCAACAAGAGGTGCTTTCTACTCAAAACAGGCCTTAAAGGCTACAGAATTATTGCACACTAAATACCAAGCCTTCTTACCAAAATTTAAAAAAGATAAAACTTATTTATTTGAAATAATTTACCCACAAAACAGAATTGTAGTTGATTATGGCAATAAAGAAGCATTAATATTATTGACTATAATTGATACGGAGAGTGGATTAGAACAATCAATTGACGATTTTGATTTTCCTGAAAAAGTCAAGAAGTATGCCAGCATCAACAATATAGCGCAAATTAAAAGTTTAAAGGATAATGGTAAAGAAGGTTTTGTAATCCGCTTTCAGTCGGGCTTTAGGGTGAAGGTAAAATTTGCAGAATATATAAGATTACATAAACTGCTCACTCAAGTTTCTGCAAAAAGTATTTGGGAGTGTTTAATGGCGGGAGAAAATATGGAGGAATTAATAGAACGAGTGCCAGATGAATTTTACAAATGGGTGCAACAAACCAAACAAAAGCTGGAAAGCAACTTTCAAAAAATTTATGACGATACGATGGAAACATTTAAGGCTGCTCCAAATATGGGAAATAGAAAAGATTTTGCCATTTGGGCTAAGCAACAAAACAACCCCAGTTTATTTTTTGCTTTATTAGATGGTAAAAAAATAGACAACAGAATTTGGAAATTGATAAAACCAAAGTATGAAAAACCTTATTTAGATGAAGTGTAATAAAAAGGATAATTCTCATCATTTCTAAGTTCTTATTACCAATAGCTTGGTTTTTAAAAGCTAAAGAATATGGTATAAACCGCAATTCGCTTTCCAAAACCCAACTTCTTTATTAATTTTAGCTTTTAACAATTTAAATAGAAAGTTTGGCAGTTCTACAATCGCGTTTAAACATTAATGACAGCACCCATCAAAACAACTTAAAAGAGATGTTGGCTTTGGTTGATTTGCTCCACCAAAATTTAGAAAAGGCCAGCTTTCAAGGAAAAGAAAAACACATTAACCGAGCTAAAGAAAAAGGCAAACTATTGGCCCGTGAGCGAATTGAGTTATTGTTAGATAAAGACAGCCCGTTTTTAGAGCTGCTGCCTTTGGTAGGTTTAGAAAGTAAAGGCAGTTTTGGAGCAGGTGGAACTTGCGTTTCGGGTATTGGCTTGGTAAAAGGTAAGCTATGCGCAATCAACTCTAATGTTGGTACCCGCAAAGGTGGCTCTATTGATTATGAAACCATGATGAAAAGCCTACGTATGAATGAAATTGCTTTGGAGAACCAATTGCCTACTATTAATTTGGTAGAAAGTGGTGGCGCTAATTTACCCGACCAAGCTAAAATTTTTAACTACGGCGGCAAATCTTTTAAAGACATTACCAACCGATCGAAAGCAGGCTTAACAACCATTGCCGTAGTTTTTGGCAATGCAACTGCGGGCGGTGCTTATGTGCCTGGTATGTCCGACTTTGCTATTTTTCAAAAACAATCGGCAAAAGTATTTTTAGCTGGCCCACCATTGGTTAAAATGGCCACCAACGAAGAAGCTACCGATGAAGAATTGGGCGGAGCAGAAATGCACAGTCGTACATCGGGCGTAAGTGATTATTTAGCCGAAGATGAATTAGATGCCATTCGTATTGCACGAGATATCATCCGTTTTGTAAAACAAGAAACCCACTTTATACCAAAGCAAGCTGTAAAAGAACCGCATTATAATACAGATGAAATTTTATCAATAGTTCCGGCAGATATTAAAACCGCTTTTGATGTACGTGAGTTGTTAATGCGTATTCTCGATAATTCTGATTTTTCAGAATTTAAAGCAGAATATGGTAACACTTTAATAACTGGTTGGGGACATTTACACGGCTATCCAATTGCAATTGTTGCTAATAATGGTGTTATCTTTTCAGAGTCGGCCAATAAAGGCGCACAGTTTATACAGTTGTGTAACAAAAACGATATTCCAATAATTTTTATACATAACACCACAGGGTACATGGTGGGCAAAGCTTATGAAGAAGGTGGCATTATTAAAAACGGAGCGAAATTAATTAATGCAGTTTCTAACAGTACCGTGCCACATATTGCTTTAATGATTGGCAACTCTTACGGTGCCGGTAATTATGGTATGAATGGCAGATCGTATCATCCACGGTTTTTATTTACTTACCCTAATGCCAAAATTGGGGTAATGGGTTCGGAACAATTAGCTGGCGTTATGGAAATTATTCAACGAGCAGCAGCCCAAAAACAAGGTGTTGAGTATGATGAAAAACAAGGCGAAATGATTAGGCAAATGATGATACAAGAAGCGGATTCTAAATCAACGGCTTGGTATTCTACCTCGCAACTTTGGGATGATGGCGTAATTGACCCCAGAGAAACCCGTAATTATTTAGGCTTTACATTGGCCATAGTTAACAACACTAAAATTAAAGGCACGGAAGGTTACGGGGTTTGGAGGCATTAGAATAGAATACAGATTTTTTAGATGACAGATTTTTAGAGTACAGACTATTAGACTTTTAGAGAACAGATTTTTAGAGAACAGACTTTTAGAGTACAGACTTTTAGATTACAGATGATTAGACTTTTAGAGAACAGATTTTTAGATTATGGAATATAGGATTTTAAAAAATAGAAAACAGGGTAGTAATGCATAATTTTAAAAAATTAAAGATTTGGGTGGAGGCAATAGATTTGTCAATTGAAATTTATAGTGCTACAAAGCAATTTCCTGATGCAGAGAAATTTGGTTTAATAAGTCAATTAAGGAGAGCTTCTGTGTCTGTTGCATCTAACATCGCAGAAGGTTCCGGACGAAAAAATACTAAAGAGTTTATTTATTTTTGCCATATAGCCAATGGTTCATTGTGTGAAGTAGAAACTCAAATAACAATTGCCAACAAATTAGAATTTATAAAAACATCAGTTTTTAATATTTTAGTTGAAAAAATTACAGAACTAAGAAAAATGATTTTTGGATTTATTAAGAACCTAAAACAACAAAATGAAAAATAGTAAAAACAAAAGCAGTACATCTAAAAATCTACCAGCTAACAGTCTGCCATCTAAAAATCTGTCATCCAACAGTCTGTCCTCTAAAAATCTTAAATCTAAAAGTCTGTTATCCAACAGTCTGTCCTCTAAAAGTCTATCGTCTGTACTTATAGCCAACCGTGGCGAAATTGCCTCACGTATAATACGTACTTGCAAAAAAATGGGCATACAAAGCATAGCCGTTTTTTCTGATGCAGATAAAGATTTACCTTACGTTCAACAAGCCGACAAAGCAATTTATATTGGCGAAGCGGAGCCTAACGCATCTTACCTAAACCAAGAAAAAATAATTGACTTAGCAAAAGCGCATAACATAAATGCCATTCATCCGGGTTATGGTTTTTTATCAGAAAATGCGGACTTTGCAAAAAAATGTGCCGACAATAATATTATTTTTATTGGCCCACATGCTAAAGCTATTGAAGCTATGGGTTCAAAAGCGGCAGCTAAAAAATTGATGCAACAACATCAAGTACCAACTATTCGTGGTTATCAAGAAGAAGATCAAACTATAAAAACCCTAAAAGATGAAGCCTTAAAAATTGGCTTTCCTGTTTTGCTAAAGGCAACGGCAGGTGGTGGCGGTAAAGGCATGCGCATTGTAAAAAACGAAACAGAAATTGAAACCGCAATTGAAGCTGCTAAACGAGAAGCGCAAAATGCTTTTGGTAATGATGCTTTAATAATTGAAAAATATATTGAGAACGGGAGACATATTGAGTTTCAAATTTTTGGTGACCAACACGGCAACATCGTTCATATTTTAGAACGAGAATGTACAATACAACGCCGTTATCAAAAAGTGATAGAAGAAAGTCCTTCGCCAGTTTTAACTGATGCAAAACGGGATGAGATGGGAGCAGCTGCGGTTAAAGCTGCCCAAGCATTAAATTACGACAACGCCGGAACGGTAGAATTTATTTACGATGAGCAGACTGGTGAATTTTATTTTTTAGAAGTAAACACTCGTTTGCAAGTGGAACATCCGATAACGGAAGCAATTACTGGTTTAGATTTGGTACAACTACAAATTGAATCGGCGCAAGGGTTACCGCTTTCAATTAAACAAGCCGACATTAAAGGCAATGGTTATGCTATTGAAGTGCGATTATATGCAGAAGATGCGAACAATAATTTTTTGCCCGGTTCTGGTAAAGTGTTGCAGTTTAAAACTCCCAAAGTAGAGGGTTTAAGAGTTGAAACGGGTATTGAATCGGGTTCGGAAATATCTATTTATTACGACCCCATGATTGCAAAATTAATTATTTGGGATAACAACAGATTAACTGCTTTACGTAAGATGGCTTATGTTTTGAAATACTTGGTTTGCTTAGGTATTACTACTAACCAGCAGTTTTTATTAAGCTTGGTTCAACATCCAAATTTTACAAAAGGAGCGTATGGCACAAACTTCATAAAAGAAAATTTATTAGAACTAATACAAACAAAAGCAAATAAAAAACACCCAATTGCTGCAACTGTTTTTCAATGGTATAAAAGAGAACAGAACAGAAGCATCTTAAAAAACATACCAAGTGGCTGGCGCAATAATTTTTACGATTATCAAAAAGATGAATATTTAATTGAGGAGGAAGAAGTTACAGTTCGGTATCGTTATCTTAATAATGAGTTTGAAGTAAAGTTGAATGACGATGTTTATAACGTAAAATTTATTTCATTAAAACAGCAACAACTTTGTATTGAAGTAGATGGCGTACAACAGCATTATTTTGTGGTTAAACAAGCTAATGAAATTTACATGCAAAACGATTTAATTGGGCCAGTTCATTTAACTTTGAAAGACCGTTTTCCTAATAAAATTTTACCAAAAGTAAAAGGTGCTTACCTTTCGCCAATGCCAAGTAAAGTAATTAAAATTTTAGTAAAAGAAGGCGACAAGGTGGCTATAGGAGATCCATTGTTAATTCTTTCTTCAATGAAAATGGAAAACCAAATTTTAGCAGAAGAAGATGGCACGGTAGAAAGCATCTTTATAAAAGAAAATACTAACATTGAGGCGGGCTTAACTTTGCTACAATTAAAAACTAACTAATGAAATTATTTGAAACTATTAAAGAATTAGATTTTAGAAAGCAACATTTTGCATTTTTAGAAATAGAAGAAGCTGATAATGTTTTGAGCATAACGCTTGACAGGGCGAACAAAAAAAATGCCTTACATCCGCAAATGGTAAACGAAATTGCTTATGCTTTTCAATATGCGCATTACAATAAAAAGGTGTGGATGATTGTGCTACAAGCAAAAGGAAATGTGTTTTGTGCTGGGGCAGATTTAAAAGCAATGCTCGGGATGGTTGAACCTAACGACTCTACTATTCCGCAAGCTAAAACCGAAATTTTAATTGCCGAGTTGTTTAACAAAGTACACAAACCTACCATTGCCAAAGTTACGGGCGATGTGTATGCGGGCGGATTTTTCTTTTTAGCAGGCAGCAATATTGTAGTGGCGCAAAATGATGTAAAGTTTGGTTTGCCCGAAGTAAAACGAGGCTTGTTTCCATTTCAAGTAATGGCAGCTTTAATGCGAGTAATGCCTAAACGTAAAGTGTTGGATTGGTGTATTAGAGGTTATAATTTATCGGTAAAAGATGCCGAACAATTTGGCTTAGTTACAAAAGTAGTTGCTGCTAATGAAATAGACGAAGCGGTGGAGAACATTGTAAAAGAGTTAAAACAAAACAGCCCAACAGCAATTAGCAATGGTTTAAAAGCTTACGATTATTTGCAGCCGTCGCAAGAAACGCATCAATATTTATTGGAAATGTTACTGCAGACTGCACAGAGCAAAGATGGGCAAGAAGGTTTAGCGGCTTTTAGAGAAAAGCGGAAAGCAGTTTGGTTGGGGGAGTGAATGAAAGTGCATTTAATTGGATTATTCTAACTTATAAAATGAAAAACCAAGATTTTATTTCAAAAACAAAGGGTTTATTCAAAATCTGGAATCCCAAATTAATAAATAAAGACAGTCAAACTATTTTTGAAATTGAGAATAGACATAACGGACAAAAATTGATAATTCAAAACATAAAAGAAGATTGCCTTTGGGTAAGATTGAGAGCGCCAAAATCTGCTTACTTGTGCGAATCGTATGAAGAATTTGAGAACTATACTATGCAAATGCTAAACGGTTTAATTGAAGTCGCAATTGGCTATAAAGATGCGATATGGAAAGAAACCTTGATTGTATATACTAATTAGTATTCTGATTTAAATAAAGATTTTAATTATATAATTGCATCTTGGAATAAATTTAATAAATAATTTTATTATTTATATTATAATTTATGGTATTTAGTAAAGAAAATTAGTGAAAAAATTGTAATGAGAAACTTGATAATTAGAGTAATTAAAAAATGAAGCAATATGAAAAAAAATTAGGAGTCTTAAAAAGTAAATAACCTTTTGTTTCGATTATTTCGTTTATATTAGATAAAAGTATTAAATACAATGATAACAAAAACAACAAAATTTGATCAAAAAGTAGCCCTTAACACTATAAAATTGTTACAAAAGAGCGAAAAGAAAGCTTTGGGAAATAATAAAAAGGTTATCAAGTTACGACTTCAAGAATCGGAAGAACTAATGGAAATTCCAGTTAGTGCTTTTCTACTTTTAAAATCAATACTTAATAGTATGGCAGAAGGTAAATCATTAACATTGATACCCTCTGACTCGGAACTTAGCACACAGCAAGCTGCTGAAATATTAAATGTTTCAAGACCTCACATTGTTAAATTGCTTGAGCAGGGGATAATTCCTCATAAAAAAGTTGGTAGCCACCGGAGAGTTAATTTAAATGACTTAGTAACCTACAAATCAAAATATGAAAAATTAAGAAGGATGAATCTTGATACTTTAGTTAATGAAGCACAAGATTTAAATTTGGGCTACGAATGATTTATAGCACTCGGTTTGTAGTGATGTTAGATGCTTGTGTTCTTTACCCTGCGCCAATAAGAGATATTTTGTTAAACTTAGCAGAGCAAGAACTTTATTCCCCTAAATGGTCAAAGATTATTGAAGAGGAATGGTTGAGAAATTTATTGGCTAACCGACCTGATTTAGTACTCAAAAATTTGGAGCGTACAATCCGAGCAATGAATAATGCTTTTCCAGATGCAATGGTATCATCTTTTCAAAATATTATAGAAACCATAGAACTGCCAGATGCCAACGATAGGCATGTTTTAGCAGCAGGAATAGTAAGCAAGTCAGATTTTATTGTTACTTTTAATCTTAAAGATTTCCCGCAGAAGTATTTAAATAAATTCGGAATTTTCGTAATAGATCCAGACTCGTTTATTTGTGGATTATACGAAATAGATAATGAAAGCGTAATACAGGGGTTTGAAAATCAATTGGCTTCACTAAAAAACCCATCAAAAACAAAAAAAGAATTGAAAGCTATTTTAGAAAAATGTGGCTTATCAAAATCTTCTAAATTATTTTAAAAGAAAGCAAAATAAATTGATTATTTGGAATTGGAAATAACATCAAAACATAACGGATCATTTATCATATATTTCAATTAGAGAATAAATTTATGAATAACAAAATAATAATATCGGCAGCATTAACGGGTGCAGCAACCAACAGATCGCATTGCCCAAACATACCTTATACACCAATTGAAATTGCCGAAGAAGCCAAACGTGCGGTTGATGCCGGGGCAGCTATTGTACACATACATGCCCGTGAAGATGACGGCACACCAAGTTGGAGAACCGAAGTATTTGAAAGCATTAGTAAAGAAGTGCGAGCCTTATGTCCCGATGTAATTATTAATTATTCTACTGGGGCAATTGGTTTGTCGGTTGAAGAACGGATAAAACATTTACCCGCTACTAAACCAGAAATGGCTGCCTTTAATATGGGCAGTATGAATTATGGAATCTTTTCTAAAAAGCAAAAACAGTTTTTTTGGAATGGCGTGTTTGAAAATTCTTTTGATACCATGATGACGGTTGTAAAGTGTATGAACGAAAACGGCATTTGCCCCGAAATGGAATGTTTTGATACTGGACATATCAGAAATGCAGAACCCTTGCGACAAATGGGTTTAATACCCAGCAATGCATGTTACAGTTTGGTAATGGGTGTTTTGGGGGGCATACCAGCAACACCAGAAAATTTAATGCATCAAATTAAGCAAGTGCCAGATGGTGCTTTTTGGCAATCGATAGTTATTAGCAGAAAACAATGGCAGTTAAATGCATTGGCGGCTATGATGGGCGGCAACATAAGAGTTGGTTTAGAAGATAACTTTTACTTGCCTAATAATGAAATGGCAAAATCTAATGGAGCATTGGTGGAAGAAGCGGTTAGGTTGGCACAAATGATGGGCCGCTTAGTAGCTACTGTTGCAGAAGCAAGGGAAATGATTGGCATTAATAACATCAGTAAAATTGAAACAAATGTTTAAGGCAGATACTTTTAAAGATAAGGTGGCTTTGGTAACCGGCGGACGATCGGGCATTGGTTTTCAAATTGCAAAAGATATGTTGCTGCTGGGAGCAAAGGTGATTATTTGTTCTCGCAAAGCAGAACCATTGGCAGCAGCTGCAAAGCAATTGGCTGAGTTTGGGGAAGTATTGCACCAAGCTTGCGATATTAGAAAAGCGGAAGATATTGCTGCATTAATTGAGTTCATTAAAAACAAATATGAACGTTTAGATGTTTTGGTGAACAACGCAGGCGGACAGTTTCCTGCCTTGGCAGAATATATTAATAACAAAGGTTGGAACGCAGTTGTGAATAATAATTTGAACGGCACTTTTTATATGTGTCGCGATATGGCGAACGCTTTTTTTATACCGCAAAAACAAGGCGTGGTTGTAAATATTATTGCAGGCATTATACGTGGGTTCCCGGGGATGGCGCATACCGGGGCAGCTCGTGCAGGCGTAGAAAACTTAACCAAAACGTTAGCTCAAGAGTGGAGCGATTATAGTATTAGAATTAATTGTGTAGCGCCGGGCATTATAGAATCGAGTGGATTAGATCAATACCCAGAACAAATACAAGCGATGTTTGAAGCTGCTAAAGAAGCCATACCAATGCACCGTTTTGGCACGGTTGAAGAGGTATCGAATGCGGTATGTTTTTTGGCAAGTCCGTTAGCAGCTTACGTTACTGGCATAAGTTTATATGTAGATGGCGCACAACATTTAAATTACGACACCATGGGTTTGGCAAAGGTGATGAAGGGTTTTGTTTGATGCATGTTTTGATATTCATTAACTCAAAAGTCATACCTATAAAATATTTTGTAGTTTTATAGAATAGACATTTAACCTACCTTATCTTGGGAGGAATAATTAAAAAAGCAACAACTATGAATACAACAGGAACAAGAGAATTATATGAAAAGTTTCTAAGTACATGACAAAAATTGAAAGATTTTATAGTTATTTGATTTTTGAGTATTTAACAGGTAAGAGGCTGTGTAATTAAATATGCTTTTAGGGTAGCGTACATTTTACTGTGTCTAAAAAAAGGTTTTCAACTGTTCACATTTACCCTCCGAATATTTTATCGCTCATTTTTTTCTACTGAAAAGCTATATTGTAGTTCTATTTGGGCTGCTTTAAAACTAACTTTTTTTAATACCCTAATACCTACTTCATCATTTTATCCATACCAATCTAATTATTAATAGTATTTAAATGGCTAAAACCTATTTGTTTTAAATACAAAAATAATTGCATGCGGTAAGCAGTTAAATATTTTAATGCGGTATTCATAATAGCTTCGTTAAAAGTACATTCTTTGCCAGTTATAATTTTTACATTTTTGGTAGCAAAATCTACTTCGCTAATACCATCTAAAAAACTATTAATTTCTTTTAACTGATTGTCCATTTCATTTGGAAAATTCAGATACAATTTGGGATAAAAAGAGCGTTTTGGACTTCACTCAGCCGAATTTATCTGACTTCTGAGAGCGAAGCGGTTTAACTTCTGACCTCTACTAAATAGTTACTGCTAATTTTTATTTCTTGCTCAATAGAGCAGGTCAATCGGGTTATAATTTAGGCAATCCACATTTTGGATGTTGATATTAAAATCAGTATTTTTTCATTAAATAGAAAATATTTAATGGCTTTGATTCTAAAACAATGGAATCAACAACTGATTA
>Ga0209187_1001043_pt1 | contig 36525 bp, 27 predicted proteins | sample BantaG_FD_187430 | JGI IMG/M metagenome (GOLD analysis project Ga0209187, IMG submission 187430) | Marine algal microbial communities from Bantry Bay, Ireland - BantryBay_4 metaG (SPAdes) (version 2) | ecosystem: Host-associated > Algae > Red algae > Unclassified | place: Bantry Bay, Ireland...
TGGAATTTGCAATCCGTTGTGTGCTGAAAGTACACCAGAAATTTGAGCTATCTATCTACGTAAGCCCCATCGATAACGTTCATCCATATTCAATTTAATCGTTTGTTCTGAATTTCCGAAGCTCGTTTTGAGAGGTGGGGACATCGGATCAATGTATCATAGTTCACACCGTCCGGCGTACTTTCAGCACGCAATAGGTTGTCCTCTCCAAAACCCCAGGCTGAAGCCTGGGGCTTTATAAGTTTGATGCTTTCAGCATCCTTTTGGAAGCGCATACGAGCCCCGTCATATCCTGAGGCGAGACGCCTCAGACTTTATCCAGCTAAAATAAGCGGCCCTTCCAGAACTCACAAACAATTCGTTGAGCCCATATTTTGAATATCCGAATCAGATGCTGAAAGCATCGAACATAAAAGCCCCAGGCTTCAGCCTGGGGTTTGGAATTTGCAATCCGTTGTGTGCTGAAAGTACACGAGAAAGTTGAGCTACCTATCTACGTTAGCCCCATCGATAACGTTTATCATATTCAATTTAATCGTTTGTTCTGAATTTCTGAAACTCGTTTTGAGAGGTGGGGACATTGGAACAATGTATCATAGGTCACACCATCCGGCGTACTTTCAGCACGCAATAGGTTGTCCTTCCAAAACCCCAGGCTGAAGCCTGGGGCTTTATAAGTTTGATGCTTTCAGCATCCTTATGGAGGGCGCATACGAGCCCCGTAATATCCTGAGGCGGGACGCCTCAGCCACTTTGGCGCTCTTGTAGGCGGAATGAATTCCGCCCCGGCGAACACGGAATACATTCCATGCCACCCAATTTTACGTATCCTTCCGCGTCCAAGTAGGCAGCGTAACATCGAACATTTTCGGGTTCGATTCCGTTCCATTCTCGGCAGCGTTAAGGTGCCAGTGCGTGTACTGCCTCGACCTCTTCGGGACTTAGTGCACGCTTCCAGATCATCACCTCGTCAATTGCGCCGTCCACGTACTTCTTCCCTGCAGATCGCATGCCAAGGGCATTGCCAATGACCAGGCTGTTAAAGCGTGAGTCCGCTTGGTTGGGATTGTAGCCCACTTTGGATTCGCTATCTATCTTTCCATTGACAAAATATCGAATGATTGTGCCGTCTGAGGTGCCGGCCACATGTGTCCATTCTTGTAGCGGAGGGCGAGACGTGCCAAAGTAGCTTCTTGAGTGGATCGTACCTCGAAACAGGAAGCTGCCCGAACGAATGTCTGACTCTTTTCCCTGCCTTTCCTCTGCCCCTCCCACGCTGAACTCGTAGACGTTGAAATGGTTTTCCGCATCGTCGCTTCCCCGCGAGAAGACGTAGGCCGAATGTGTCTCTTTTTCGAGGCGTACCCAGGCTGCTACAGATAATCCTTTCCATCCTTTGGTGTTCAGGTCCCAATCCTTGCTTTTGACCACAGTGTCTGCGCCGGTGATCCTTACGGATCGGCCATGTTTGCCCGCGACATAGGTCACACCCTCGGTCCGACTGCCATGGGTTTTCTTGCCGCTAGAATCTAATACTTTGGTCCCGCTGTCGTTATTGAAGCTGTAATGAACGATGAGGTCTTTTTTCAAGGTGCTTGGTACTGCCATGCTGGCGCTGGTTGCAGGCACGGGAAGATCGTCGATGGATTCTCGTTTCTTCACCCCTAGGGCCTTTTCAGCTTCGTCCGTGAGTGTTTTTAAAAATTCGCGCGTATTGTAAGTGTTGATGTGGCCAGTACAGTGAAGGCGGATGACACCATTGTGGTCAATGACGAAGACCGCGGGGTGGTTTTCTACGTTCCAAGATTTGGCAAGGGGGCCATCCACGCCGTCTTCAATGGCCGGCGATGTTATCTGTTTTTCTTTAATGAGCCTTTTCAAGACCCCATCTTTGTCTCCGTTGACGGCAAGAACCGCAAACGGTCGGTGTGTCATGCCTCTATGTAAGTCCCCCATGAAATGGTATGTGCTTTGGCATAGGCTGCACTCGTCAGAGAAAAAGTTTAGGAAGACGACGTTGCCTCGCAGGGCGTCGAGGTCATACTTTTTGCCATTGTAATCCGTCGCCACAAAGGGAAGGGCAATTGTCCCCTCAAGATTCTTGAGGTCGACTTCTTCCATCAGATATTCGATCATTGAAAGTTCATTTGGATCTATCTTGATGGATGGGTCCTCGTTTTCGATGAATTCGCTCAGCACACTGTGGGCGTGTACGAGCGCATCACGGTTTGTCTTGAGATTAAAGTCATCAACCTGTTTCCACTTTTCCCTTCGTTCCACTGAGTTCTTCAGGAAAGCGGCATGTACCCGGAACCGATTCTCAGGCGAGAGCTTTTCTTCATCGGCGATCTGTTTGATGAAGGCATTCCGAAGGTTCCCCACTCCCTTCTCAACTTGTTGTACGCCATAGCCGAGCCATGCCGACGTCTTTCCATCGGCTAGTAATTCGTCCGCTATCTTTTTAACCGCTGGCATCTGTTCGGGTGCATCTTTGTAGCCGAGGGCGTCAATCTTGTAGACGCGGGCCTGAAAACGTTGCCAGGCATTTGCCTCCGAATTTTCAATCACCGCGTCGTAAGCCGCGATCGCGGTCGCAAGGGGAGGATCGAATAAGGTCCATAACTCCTCCTTTTCTAGGGTGCTAAATTTCTTTTTGGCCTTCAGGAGCGGTACACGGATGTCTCCGATGCCAGGGGCGTAGCGGAGAAATGGGTTTTCATCCGCGTCCGGTTGCAAGGGGAATGGAGTCGTTTTGGCGTTCGGATCTTTCAGCGATTTCGCGGCTACGCCTTCAAATTCCTTGGCGTGCAAGGCGACGCCAATCCGGCTACCGAAGAGGAAGGTGTTTAGCCCGATCACGTACCCTCTTTCATCCATCAAGGGGCTTCCACTACTGCCATGGAGAATCACCGCATCGGTCTGAAGATATTGGGCTTCATCATGGCTGGCGATGTAAGGACGCATTTGCTCGGGAAATTCTTTCTTTGCGCGCTGAGCGTTCAGCTCGCCCCAACTTACTGTGCCCTTGAGTCCTCTGGGGTGGCCAATCGTCCACACGGGTTCACCGATTTCCAGAGCTACCCCTGCGTGAAAGGTGAGAGGTGGGAGGGCGGGTTCCGGAATCTCAGCCAGACGAAGCACTGCGAGATCTAAATCGGGGTCTAGATGCAGAGCGCCATCCACCTTGTAAGTTGTGTTGTCATGGGTCTGGATATGGACTTTTTCTGCGTGACGAATTACATGGTGATTGGTGATCAAGATACGGGGTCCGATCATGAAGCCGCTACCAAACCCGGCGTCAATCCAGCCGTCCTTAGACGCAGGTTTTGTAGGAGGTGCAAAGCGATGCCTAAAGAGGCCTCCCAAGATGTCATCATCATCCTCTTCACGCTCCCATTGCCTGATCTGACAGATGACCTGAACCACCGCAGGGGTTGCATAGGTTCGCAACGCGTACTTTTGATCCTTGGTTCCAAGTGTGTTCAACGGCACGAAGCCGACCTTGTCGTTGCCAGCCATCTTCAGCTGTACACCTTTTTCAACGTCGTAGCTGAGCATCGTGGCTTTATACTCCGCCCCCTTGATCTCCCATTCCCGTGTTTCTTCAGCCAACGTGGGAAGCGCTATCATTACACACAGCGCAACGGTTCGAAAATTAAGCATGGTTCATCTCCCTTATTGGACTCGTTGTAGCATGATCGAAGCATAGATGCCAAGAAAAGGTCCGCAATTGGCTAGAGCAAATCGCGCCATTAGCAGGGTGATGAAAAACTCAGACCGCCAGTAGGCCGATTTATTTCCTGAAATTACGGTACGTATGGTTTTACCAAGCCATGTGACGCTCTCGCCTCTGTGGGAAAGTTCGTGTCGTAGCGCGGATTTCAAACTGTGTTTGTCGGAACGGTGAACGAATGGATTTTTTGGCGGAATGAATTCTGTCCCGACAGACACGGAATAAATTCCATGCCACGTGATCCTTAACGTAGCAGAGGTGTCTCGCCTCTGTGCGAGCGCATACGAGCCTAGCTCTCACCTTTGTGGGACGGTTCGTAGTCGTAGCGCGGATTTCAATTCGCGTTTGTCGAAACGGGATTTATCCCGTTGAACGAATGACTCGAGATCTCGGAGGGTTCAAAGCTCGCAGCCGGTGGTGGCGCTTGCGGAACCTGTACCTGCTTAAGCCAAATGAAGTTTGGCGGTGCAGTTGATTTCTGCGACGGATGCGAAGCTCGGGTAGATCTCGAGGGCGCGGTCGGTAGCCTGTTCGGCCAAATGCCAATCCTTCGTAAGAGCGGCGGTCAGGGCCAGTGCATGCCAAGCTGGAAAGTAAGCTGGGTTTTTCGCGATCGCTAAGCGGCTAAATTGGACGCTTTCTTCCATGCGTTCGCACATGAAATAGAGCTCGCCGAGTCGGTGATATGGCTCGGCCCAGTCCGCGTAGGTGTCGATTAATTGAAGTAAAACGGTTTCGGCTAGTTCAAGGTCGAATTCTTCAATCGCGTTTTCGGCCCAAGCCAAGTGTTCTTCGGCTGCTTTGCCTTTTTGACGATTCCATTGAGATAGAAGGGCATCAGCCGCTTCTTGCACGATGAGTGGGTCTTTTGCGTGCAACAGGCTCATATAGCGCGGTTGGTCGACCTCTACGTCTTCTTCACTGGATTCGGGGAGTAGCTCTTCGGTTTTGATCGGGTTGTATGTGCTTCCGAATTCCTCTGATTGAGCCGTTTCGGCGGACCAGCTTGGAAGCTGTTCCATGTCATGTCTAAAATCTACCCGATGATAAAAACCCATATATACTCCACTAAATTGTTCCCTTTTCCCTTGTCCCTGACCGAAATATAGCACGAAAGAAACGACTTGCAACCCGTGCAAAGCTGATTCTTTTTGCGCTGTATTTATGATTCCGTCTTTTAGATGATTTGGCATATTATACAGGTCGTTACCGGCTATTACTGGATGAATATTTTAGATCTTTCGTAAAATGAAGTGAAAAAAAATGTGCGGAGGTCTTTCAAAGCGGGGGAGAGTCAGGGTATACAAATCGCATGGAAGAACTCGATTTACGTGAAAAAGGCAAAGCTTCGGATGGTTCGACCATTCATAGTGACCGCCGCTTGTTTGTGCAAATGCTTGCCTTTACGGGATGTACCGATGTTACTGAAGTGATTGAGGCGTCCCGCGCTTCAGGCCTCGACATTGCCATCTACGAAGATGTGAATGATCCGCAGGGAATTGGCTTTGTTTCTATGAGTCCGGATCCGAATGAGTTTGTTGATAAGGTTCGGCCTTTATTGCAATCTGGGCCTTTTGCCAAGCTTACGCCCTTGCCTGATTTTACCATGTTGGGCCGCAGTTACAGCATTGGTTATGAGGATGATCTTGATCATGTGCTGGTGAATCGACCTCGTGGACGGATGCTGAATCCTAATCTCAATTGGGTGATCTGGTATCCCCTGCGTCGTAGTGGTGCCTTTGCCCAACTTGACCATAAAGAGCAGATGAAGATTCTCGGTGAACACGGGATGATTGGCCGGGCCTATGGTGAGGCTGGCTATGCACAAGATATTCGCCTGGCCTGTTTCGGGCTCGACCGCGATGATAACGACTTTGTCATTGGCTTATTAGGCAATGAGCTTTTTCCCCTTTCGCACGTGGTGCAGCGCATGCGCAAGACGGTACAAACCTCGCAATACATCGAAAAACTGGGACCATTTTTTGTCGGCCGTGTGGTTTTTCAGTCTCAGGCTTAAAGGGATTCGCTCTGTATGTCTTGTTTTGATGACCTATCCGCCCGAAGTGGAGCGAGCTGTGAGTTATGTTCTGGACGTCAAGAGCTTGCGGTATTTCCCGTGCCACCGAAGACGGAGGAAGCGGTAGAGGCGGCTGCCTTGCTCTGTCCGAGCTGCATCGCTCGTTTAAGCTCAGGAGACCCGCTAAATCCCAATGATTGGCATTGTTTGCAGGAATCCGCATGGAGCGATCTCGCGCCGATTCAGGTGCTGGCTTGGCGGATTTTGACTCAGCTCGAAGCTGAATCGTGGGCTTCTGATCTAAAGGAGCAATTGTTTCTCGAAGCGGATGTTTTGGCGTGGGCGGAAGCCGGTCTGAGCGATGCGGCTAGCGATGAACCGGCGGTATTCGATTCCAACGGGGTTCGGCTTGAAGCGGGTGACACGGTTACCATCATCAAAGATCTGGATGTAAAAGGCGCCTCTTTTGTCGCAAAACGCGGGACAACCGTGAAAAATATCCGGATTACCAGCGACCCGACTCATGTCGAAGGTCGGGTGAACGGGACATCAATCATGCTGAAAACCTGTTTTCTAAAAAAAATCACCCTTTAAAGAGGTGTTTTCGTTAAGCAAAGCTGAGGAATTCCCCGCTGAAACCTCGTCTTTCAGCCGTCAAAACGTGACTTTTTTGAGCATTTCACGGGTCTCATTTGGTAGTTAACCGAAGGTAGACAGTATGGGTAAAAAGAAGCGTAAAAAGAATCGTACCGCGAATAAGAGTGGTTCTGGTAAATCGGGCAATCAGCCGAATCGGGCCAAAATGAATCCAGCGGCCAATGAGTCGTTAGCGGATGAGCTTCAGGATTTAGTGAAGCCAACCCAAGCTGAGAAGATTCAGGCGGGTACGAGCGAAGCGGCTTCGGAGGCAAGCATTGTCCAGCCGGAATTAACTGAGTTGACGGAAAGCATCAAAAGCAAAGCGTCAGATTTGAAGACCGATGCCTCGGCCGAGGTTGATTCGGCTAAATCGAGTGGGGCCGCCTTTGTGGCTCCAACGGGAATGGGGCGTCGTGATCGGGGTGCACCCGAAACCACAATCGTCACCGGTGCCGTTCCGAATGATACTCCTGCGGCGGCTGATACTCCCGTAGATTCAGAAGGCACTGCAAAGCTTTCTGACGTAGCGGAAAACCTTTCTGAAACTGCAGAACAGATTTCGGAGTCTGCGGATAAACTTGGCAAGCCTGCTTCCAAAACGAGCTCTGCTTCCAAAACGAGCTCTGCTGACAAAACGAGCTCTGCTTCCAAATCGTCCTCGCCTTTTGATAAGTCCGATAAGTCCGGCAAGGTAGTCGCAGGCGGGGCTGCCGCCGCGAGTGCTGCGGCAAGTGCGGCAAAAGCTAAAGCCTCTGATGCTGCCGCTAAAGTTTCTGATAAGATGGCTAAAGCTTCTGACAACGCGGCTAAAGCTTCTGATGCTACCGCTAAAGCTTCTGATGCAGCGTCTAAAGATTCTGATGCAGCGTCTAAAGATTCTGATGCAGCGTCTAAAGCCTCTGATGCAGCGTCTAAAGCTTCTGACAACGCGGCCAAAGCTTCTGACAACGCGGCTAAAGCTTCTGATGCGGCGGCTAAAGTTTCTGATGACGGTGCCAAGGTTTCTAAGACGGTTGAGCAAACCGCTAGTTCTTCTGCGAGTACCTCCACTCCGCAAGCCAAGCGGAACGTTAAGCAAGACGCTCCAAAACAATCTAAGCCGGTTGCCTCTGGCTCTTCTTCTTCTTCTTCTTCTTCTTCTTCTTCTTCCTCCTCCTCGAGTTCGGCGAAACAGCCAGCAAAAGAGAAAGCAGTCGCAGCGGATACTGGATCTACTTCTGGTGCTGTAGGGAATGCGGGTGGATCTGGTTCGAACGGTGGAGCGGCGTTACCGGTTGCCCGTGCGGGTGGCGGTGGTTTTTCGCGTCAAGAGATCTGGACCACTTGGTTCGCAGTGCTGGGTGGCCTCGCGCTGCTCGCCTTCCTTTTCAAGCCTTGGCAGTACGCGAACTCTGATCACACTTCGCTGGCAGGGTTAACGCAAACCCATGCGGATACCACCGAATTGGATGACTCGTATCTCGTGGATCGCGAAAACGAATTGCGTGATCGGGCTGAGATACTCGAAGCCCGTGAAGCAGAGCTTGCTGCAGAAGCGGCTCGTCTCAAGCGTGATGCCTCGGTTGCTGTGGCCGTGCCGGTCGACGTCGACACCGAAGGGTTGAGCAAACAATTGAAAAGCTCCCAGAATACGGTGACTTCGCTTCGAGCCGATTTAAACCAGGCCGTCAGCCAAGAAGATTACAACGCGCTCACGGTTAAGCTCGATGAAGTCGATGGCCAAGTGGCGGCACTCAAAGTCGAGACGGCCAAGGCGAAAGTTGATGCGGACAAAGTGAAGGACAATGCGTCCAAGCTGGCGGTTCAAGCCAAGCAGTACCAAACTCAAGCGGCTTTACTTCCCAGTCGAGACCAGACCATTGCCGGTTTGCAGAAAGATTTAAGGGCGGCGCGACTCGAAGCCTCGCGGGCAAAAGCCTCTGAAGCCAAGCTGGCAATGCAGTTGAAAGACATGCAGCAAACCCCAGGTACGGATCCAGCGGCCTTGGCGGCGTTGAAGCAGCAGTTAGGGGTGGCTTCGCAAAAGCATCAGACCTCGCAGTCCGCTCTGGCGGCGGCGAATCAGCGCATTGCCTTGCTCCAGCAGCAGGTGGGCAATGCGGGCGCGAGCCAAGAGGATGTTCGCATCGCGGCCCGCCGCCGACTCGACGATGCAAAAACAATCGATGCGCTTCAGCGTGAAATAGCGTCTTTGCGTCAAGCTTCGGCGGGTAAAGCGGCAGAGAGTGCCTTTGTGGGCAGTGCGGATCAGTTGGCCCCTCGCGCCAGTGAATTGTTCAGCAAGTTACAAGCTCTTGAAGGAGTGGATAACGCGGTGCTTCAGCAACAGTATCGAGTTATCAATAGCGATCTCAATGCCTCTGTGGTGAACATGGTAAACTTCTCTAAAGGGCAAAAAGATCCTGAGCAGGAGCAGCTTACCGCCTTGAAGGCGGCATTGAATCGCGCGGATAACAACGCTCGCTTTTTGCTGGTAGGTTACGCGGATAAGACGGGTAGTTCTGAAGGGAACCGCGTGCTCTCCTCTGAGCGGGCAACCAATGTCACCAAAGCGATCTATCCGATGCTCAAGCCTGGGCAGCAAATTCAAGCGGTGTACCTCGGCGAGACGGATCGCTTTAGCCGAGCGATCAATTCGAAAAACCGGACGGTGGAAGTCTGGGAACTCCGGCCTTAGAGGTTGGACTCAACCTAAGAAAAAAGCGCCCGCTGAGATCAGTGGGCGCTTTTTTTTATGCGGAAGATTTCGCTGATCTTACTCTGGCGCGAATTCTGCGAAACGGTTTTTATCGATCGACTTCATGTACGCGGTTTCGCCGTTTACTTTTCCTTCTTGCAGGAGTTGGTCGATGCGGTCGTCCATTCCGATCATGCCTTGTCCGCGACCGGATTGGATGATGTTGGTAATGGTGTTATTTTTATTAGAGCGAATCGCGGCGCTGAGCGCGGGCGAGGCGAGGAGGATTTCTTGGGCGGCGCAGCGACCTTTGCCGTTAGCGGTTTTCATGAGCAGCTGGGCGACGATGCCTTTGAGCGAATCCGCGAGCATGCTTCGGATTTGATCCTGTTGGTCGGCGGGGAATACGTCGATAACCCGGTCTACGGTTTTCATGGCCGAGTTGGTATGCAGGGTTCCAAAAACAAGGCAACCGGTTGCAGCTGCGGTGACCGCGAGCGAGATGGTTTCTAAGTCGCGCATTTCTCCGACGAGGATCACGTCCATGTCTTGGCGTAGTCCGTGTTTAAGGCCGAGGGCGAAGCTCGGGGTGTCGATGCCGACTTCGCGCTGGCAGATGACCGAACTTTTGTTCGGGTGAACGAATTCGATCGGTTCTTCTACGGTAAGAATGTGTTTTTGGTACGTCTGGTTAATGTAGTCAATGATGGCTGCGAGGGTGGTCGATTTTCCTGAGCCAGTGGGCCCGGTGACGAGAACGAGGCCGCTACGAAGATCGCCGAAGCGTTTGAGTACGGGAGGGAGTCCGAGGTCTTCCATGGTGAGGATCTTCGATGGGATGATCCGGAAGACGGCCGCGTAGCCGTGCTCTTGGACGAAGTAGTTTGAGCGGAAGCGGGCTTTGTCACCCATGCCGTAGGCGAAGTCGAGATCGAGGTTGTCCAGATAGTGGAGCCAGCGTTCTTCGGGGCAAATTTCCTTCATGTAGCGTTCGATGGTTTCCCGATCGAGTATGGGTTCGTCGAGTGCGACCATGCGGCCGTGTTCGCGAATTTTGGGGGGTTGTCCTTCTGAGATGTGGAGGTCCGAAGAGCCCGTTTCGAGGAGGATTTCAAAAAGTCTATCAATGGATGCCATAAGGTTCGTCCAAGTTTCTAAAGGGTGTCTGAGCGCGGTGAATCGCTTGTTGGGTCGCGGGGTGTGAGGGAGACTAAGTGTAGTCTGGTGCGTACGCCAAGAAGAGCTCTTTGTTTTCTGCGTAATGCCAGGCTTCGGTGCCTTCGATTTTGCCTTCATTTACGAGGCGTTCGAGTGCGGTATCGAAAAGGCACATGCCTTGCGCGGCGCCCATCTGCATGACAGAGGGGATCTGGTGCAGTTTGCGTTCGCGAATGAGTGAAGCACAAGCGGGGTTGTTAAAGAGGATTTCCATCACGAGTTGGCGTCCTGGAGCATCTTTTTTGGGAAGGAGCTGTTGGCAGATGATGCCTTTGATGGACTCCGAAATCATGGAGCGAATCTGGGCTTGTTCACCGGGAGGGAAAACGTCGAGGAGTCGGTCAATTGTCCGCGCGGCGGAGGTCGTATGCAGGGTTCCGAATACCAAGTGACCGGTCTCGGCGGCTGTAATGGCGAGGGAAATCGTTTCGCGGTCACGAAGTTCTCCGATCATGATCACGTCAGGATCTTCACGCAGGGCGGCCCGTAGGGCGTTACCATAGGATTTGGTATGGGTGCCTGATTCGCGTTGGTTGATTTGCGAGCGGTTGGGAATAAAAACGGTTTCGATCGGATCTTCGATGGTGATGACGTGCTCTTCGCGGGTGCGATTCACGTTCTCAATCATCGCGGCCATTGTGGTCGACTTCCCGCATCCATTTGGGCCGGTGATCAGCACAAGGCCTTGGTGATAGGCGGTGAGTTTTTTGAGTTCGTCGCCGAGCCCGAGTTGTTCCATGGTTGGAATATCGTTGCTGATCACGCGGAAGGCGCCGTCGGTGCCGGTGCGTTGTTCAACGATGGACGAGCGGTAGCGGCCTGCATCTGTTTTGTAGCAGAATTCGACGCCCTGATCGCGTTTCAGAATGCTTCTTTGTGCATCGGTTAGGTTTGCGGTGAGAATTCGGTGCGTCTCCTCTGGAGAGAGGATGGTGTCGTTAATCGGGTGAAGTTCGCCGTGCATGCGGAAATGCGGGCGGGCGAAGGCCGAGATGTGTAGGTCGGTCGCGCCAATTTTTCGGGCGTAGAGCAGATAGTCTTGCAGGGTATTGAGTTCGCCCGGTGGTTCGACGTCGGTGGGGCGGTTGCTCGATTGGATGGGTTCATTCGCATTTGCCGGTGGTGGAGGCGGGGGCGCTGCTTGGCTTGCGGAACTTGCTGCGGAACTTGCCGTAGTAGCGGAGCTGTTGGCGCTGAGCCGGATGCCGCCACTTGCTTCTGGCGCGGGCACTTCTTCGGCTTCTATTTCCTCCGTTTCTTCTTCCACTTCTTCTTCCGCTTCTTCTTCAAATGCGGGTTCGGCGTTTTGCGCGTCCTCCCAAAGGGTGTCGATGTCGCTTCGATAGCCTTCATCAATGGCACCGCGAGCGATAAGAATATCGAGAAGGCTTTTGCCGGGTTGGAGTTTCTTCATTTTAGCTGCACCGGCCACATCATCGGGGCTGGCGAGCTCATTGTGAAGCACGAGATCATGTACAAACTGATCGAATTCGGTCATGCGCGTATCTTGTATGAATTGGAGGTGACTGTCAATGGGGAGTCAGTGTCTACCCGTAGCTTAACCTGAACTGCAGCGTCTGTTTACGCTATATTTTCAAAAGTTTTACCTTGCCTCGATTCCAGTACATTTGGATTATTGGTGACTAATCGCTAGGCATAATAGGTCTACTTAGAGGAAATAGGACATTGTGAGGACGAGATAGATTAGGTATGAATAGTTTGTTAAAGGTTTTCTTTCGGGTACGGGTTTGTTTGCTTGGCCTTGGATGTAGTTTGGGTGTTTGCACTGGTGTTGTGCAGGCTCAGAACGCGGGTCCGGTCGTTTATTTGAATGGCAAGAGTTCGGCCACGCTTCAGCAGTATATTGTGAATCGGAACACATCGATCGCGCTCACTGCAGCCGGTTCCTATGATCCTGATAGCAATGATCTCAATTACCTTTGGCAGTATGTGCCGGGGTCGTCGACGTATTCCGGGGCGATCACGATTCAGAATTCAACCTCGCCAACCTGCCAGGTTCAGATTCCTTCGGCTGCAAATATTCAGGTTCTGCGTATTCGTTTGACGGTTTCGGATACGGTGAATCCGGGATTGTCGGTAACCCGTGAGGTGAATTTACGGGTGCAGAATCAAACTCAGATCCTTCCGTTAGGGGATTCGATTACCTCGGCTCTGTGGAATTGGAATGGCGGATATTACCAGAGTTATCGACGTTGGCTGTGGGAGGATTTAGTTGCGGATGGGCCTTCGACGCCCATTCTTTTTATTGGTTCGCAGTTTGGGATCCATGGTAATATCAATCCGGGCGGTACCTGGGATGCGCGACATGAGGGGCATGCAGGGGCAACCGCTTCTGATATTTTATTCGGGGTACCCAACGGGTCCGGGACCTTGGCCTTTTGGTTGGAAAACTATTACCGAGCCGACATCACTTTGCTGCATATTGGGTCAAATGACGCGTTCACGCAGAGTTCGGCGCATATGAAGAATGTCACGGAGCCTGCGGTGCGAAGTATGATTACGCTCATTCGGGATGATAATCCCAATGCGATTATTGTGCTGGCAAAAATTATTCCGACCGCGAATTCAGGGCGTAATTTTACCACTCAGTATTACAATGGATTGCTCGACACGACGCGGTCGCAGATGACCACGGATCGTTCTCCAATTTACATCGCCGATATGGGGGCTTCGGGGATTGGTACGGGGTCGCCAGATATGTTGGATGGCTTGCATCCGACATCTTCTGGGGAAAAGAAAATGGCAGATGTTTGGTTTAACCAGGTTGCGCCTTTGCTGCGTTTGCCTACAGAAAATGTGCCGACGCGACTTGTTACCAGTCTCTTGCCGGATGCAGAGCAGTGCAGTCCCTATAGCTTTCAAGTGGTTCGCCAAGGTGGTTCCGGAAGCTTCAGTTGGAGTGTTGTGAGTGGGTCTTTGCCAGCTGGGATTAGTTTAAACGCAAGCACTGGGTTACTTTCCGGTACTCCAACGACGGCAGGAAGCAGCCCAGTTACCATCAAAGTGGTTGGGTCAGATGGCTCATCGCATCAGCGAAGTTATAGCTTAGATGTGACGGCTGCGAGTAAGGCTCCCACCGCCGTAATCGCGGTTGACGCGACCAATGAATTGACCGTGATGTTGAATGGCACTGGCTCATTTGATCCGCTTGGTTCGATTGTGACCCATGCCTGGGACTTTGGCGATGGGCTCGGTGTCGGTGTTGTCGGCCCAGCTCCCACATATACCTACGCGGCTCCTGGGACCTATCCGGTGGTGCTCACGGTTGTCGATAGCGATGGCTTTAGTGGATCGGTAACCCAGTCGGTGACGGTCACCGCGGTCGCGCCGATTGCAAGTTTCATTCAAACCACCTCGGAATTTAGCTTAAATGTGGATGCCTCGGCTTCGATGGATCCTGTGGGGTCGCTGGTTTCGATGGCGTGGAATTTTGGCGATGGAAGCGTGCTTACCGGCACGGTGGCCATGGTTGAGCAGGCGATGCATAGCTACACTGCGGCGGGGACTTACGTGGTCAGTCTTAGTGTGACGGATAACGCCGGAGCGGTGACCACCACCAATCAATCGGTCACGATTTCGGCGGTTCCTCCGCTCGCGTCTTTCGTTTCAATTGTAACCGAACTTCAGCTTCATGTGGACGGAAGCGGGTCAAGTGATCCGCTTGGTGGCATTGTTTCCTATGCCTGGGATTTTGGGGATGGCACGTTGGCCATGGGTGCCATCGCGAATCATACCTATGCTGCGCCGGGTAGTTATTTGGTTGGCTTAACGGTAACCGATACGGTTGGGGCTCAATCGGCTACAACTCAGTCAGTCAGTATCGTCGCGTACCCGCCCATTGCCACCTTGGCGACCTGGACGCAGCAATTGACGTTGGCCGTTGTGCCGACGGGTTCCTTTGATCCGGATGGGGTAATTGTCGATTACGCGTGGGATTTCGGCGACGGCTTCGTCACCAATCAGCATACGGCAAGCCATACCTACAGCACGCCGGGAGTCTATCCGGTTACCTTAACTCTTACGGATTCGGCTGGGTTGACCTCGATGGCCAGCACCATGGTCTCGGTTGTGAGTGGGCCGGCGGTGGGTGCGAATGCGCCTGATGCAAATGAAAATCTTGGCTTGGGTAGCGATGCAACCATTACCGGGAACGCGAGCGGGCGGGATGCTCCTGCTGCCATTCTGTATCAACCTTCGGTTGGGAATTATCCCACGGTTACCTTATCGAATTCCTATGGCCTCGCCAGTACGCAAAACCTTGGCGTGGTCACTGGGTCGTCTGCGCTATTTTGGCAGTGCGACTGGTCGGCCCCCAAAAATGTAAACTACCTAAGTTTTGGTGGCAGTCGCGGTGGCGGGCAATCGGACACGGCTTGGTTTATTGAGTTTCAAACCAATGGGGTTTGGAGCATTCATGATAGTGGTATTGGTGGCTGGTTTGATGGTGGAATATATCAGTGGGGAGGAGCGGGGACCCCTGTGGTTGTTGTGGACGGGCTACGGGTTCGGTTTCATTCGACGGGTGTAACGCCTTTGATCGGGGCTCATTTGCGCGGTACGGGTGGGCTTTCTCTTGCGATTGATGATTCGGCTGAACCGATTAAAGGGGCATTGATTCAGTATTTGGGTTTAGATGGCGACTTAGATGGGATTGATGATGCCTGGGAGCTTTCTTTTGGCCTTGATATGACGACGGATGATAGCCTGCTCGATCCGGACGGGGACGGCTGTAGCAATATTGCTGAATTTTATGCGGGGACGAACCCATTGGATCCAGGTTCAGGCTTTGCGATCGAGGATGCCTGGACCGAGACGGCCCTTGGCGAAGGTTTGTGGATGCGCTTTCCGAGTCGGGCCGACCGCGTGTATGATGTCGAAGTGGCTGATTTATCTCTAACCAATGGCTGGACGACCGTCTTGCAGGTTCCAGGGCAGGCCTTCGGTATGGATCTATTTGCGCAGGGCCTCCAGCCAGAGTCAATTTTTCGGGTCGTTCCGCATCTTCCATAGGCCGGTCACTCACGCTGCGTTCCTTTTTCAGGCTCCAACCTTGGTATGCGGCGGCTACCTTTGCTCCGGCGGCTGCCGCCACCTCTTCATCTATACATAGTGGAGCCTCCGCCCGCGCTTCGCTTGGCGGTTCAAGCAGCGGGGTTTGGCGTGCCCCACCATTTGAGTCGCAACGCGACGGCATCTCGTTGTTGGCCTGCTTCTGGCCCAATTAATCTCATCCCTCCGGTCAATGCCGTCGCGTTGCACTCTGAAACCTTTCGTCTCGAATCCATGAACCCGCGTCCATGGCTATAAAATATCACCGCTTCGCGGCTCATTTCCAACTCTGTTAGAATCAGGTTATGAAATATGGGGCTAGAGGCCTGTCGGACTTAGCAGATTCGGCTGCGAGTTCCTCACGTTGGCCCATACGATCCGGACGAATCGATCAAATAGTCTCGGCTTTTTCTGCCAGTGGCTACCTCCAGCTGGGCGTCATTGTAGGCTGTTGGTAATATATGTAATGGGTTTTAAGCCTCAGAGCTCCGTAATTTGACTCAAAAACTCTCGTTCTTGAGAATTAATTCGCCAAAATCTGACATAAAAAGTACATATATTACATTATGGCGCTGTCTTTAGCGTGCATTCGTTACGAATCGTGAACAAATGCGATTTAATTAAATGTGCGTAAGCTCTTGTGAGTAGCGTGTATACACCATTTACTCATTGCATTCTTTGCATATATTACATTTGAGCTATGTACTTTTCGTCATGTTGGCGTATAGAATAACCCAAGACGACATCATGAAACACTTAATTGCCATCCTCATTCTCTCCGCTTCTTTCTTCACTGTAACTTCTGCTGGTACGGTAGAGCAGGGGAGCCCTTACCTTCCAGTCGTTGAGGGTGCTGAGTGGGCTTTTCAAGAGTTCTTCGAGCTCCCGCAGACTGATAAAGTGTTTAGCAAGAATGTGGTTGTCAGCAAAGTGTGCAAAACGCAGTCGGATGAGCATGGTGTAACGGCTTACATTAGCAACTTTTTGGGAAGTAATTCTCCGATGTGGATGCACATGCGCGATGGAAGCGTCTTCTTGAATGGCAATGGCTACGTTCAGGCTTTCCGCTTTGATGGTCGCGGTGAGTACACCGGGTCATTCAGCGGTGGTGTTACAGGAAAGTCCACGATTTCGATCGAGCGTGGCGTCACCTTTACAACCCAACACGGCACGGTTTTTGACGGGTGCATCAAGTTTATCGAGCACGCTGAGGCGGGGCAAAAGGAAATTGTTTTTGCTCCTAATGCGGGTCCTGTTTGTGTTCGTGAAGTGAAATCGAATGGTGCCGCTCGTGGATTTGAGCTTTTCGAAGCTGCAACTCAAATTGCGAAAGCAAACTAGCCTTACAGAGGTAACACTGGATTCCTGCGAATTCGGCTCTCTTGTAAATACCCGGCCATACAAGGCTGGGTTTTTCTTTGTTCGTTTTTGAATGGACAACTTGGGGCAATCAATCGTAGTTTAAAGGTCTTATGCAGTCATCTCTCAAGCGCCATCCATCTATACAGAACAGTAGCAGTGTCTCCAAGAGCGGTGCAAATTCCGCCAAGAGCGGTGCAAATTCCGCCAAGAGCGTTGTAAATTCCGCCAAGAGCGGTGTAAATTCCGCCAAGAGCGGTAACGTTCTCTTTGTCTTGCTTTCTGTTCTCACCTTCTGCGCCTTCGTAACGATCTTGGTCTTTCAGTATCAGGAAGTGAAATTCTATCAGGACGAAGGTTTGTTCCCTGCGGAAAGTCCATTGCTTTACAAGCGTACTGAGGATTACGCACCAAAGCCCCTTTAGCGTCTGTCACCTGTCAGTGACTCAAGCCCATTTGCTTTTTAATTTGTTTTGCGATGCTCTTTGCTGAGCATTCCTGGATTAATCCCGCTTCCTCCTTCCTTTTGTGATTTCGTCACATGGGTTTCTGGATGTCGCCGATTCTCCCTTTCACCACCTATGGCACACGTTGTTACAGAGCCTTGCATTGGATGTCGGAACACGGCCTGCGTTGAAGTGTGCCCTGCTGAATGTTTCCACATCGATGAGCAAAGCTTGTGGATTGATCCCGAAGAATGCATCGACTGCAAGGCCTGTGTTCCAGAGTGTCCGGTGGATGCGATCTTTCTCGACGTGGACGTCCCTGAAAAGTGGACTCATTTTATTAAGCTCAATGAGGAAAAGGCAGAAGCGCTTCCTCTTATTTTTGAACGAAAAGAGCCCTTGTCATAGTCGGAATTGAATGGTCAGCCTAGTAGTCAATTGTCTTGTTACCACGTCATTAGCTTCGTAATTTAGATCCATTTCGTATTCAAAATTTTTTCTATCGCCAGCTAGCATGTTGCAAAGAGTCCTTATGAAATTTTCTTATCAATCAATTACTCGCCCACTTTTGTGTGCATCATGTGTTTTTGCTGTTCTGTTGGGCGGCGCTTGGTTTCTGGGTTGCGACACGCAGAGCGGTGACAATCTTGCCCGCCAGACCGGAGATTTTAATGTCACCGGTGTTTACACCGGCATAAACGGAGCCAAATTGGTTTCCCGCAACACGGGGGATGCGGTTACGCAGCTCAGTGTCCGCCAGAGTGGGGATCGTATCACCGCGGTTGATAACAATGGGTTGATTTTCCGTGGAACTCTAGGGTCTGTTGGAGACACGACGGCGGGCTTTACCCTGACAGGTCAAACGACAGCGGGGCAGATGGCGACGATCAGTGGTCGCTTTACTGTGGACGGGACGACGGGCTCAATTGGCGGGACGTGGATCGAGGAGACGGTGTTGGGAACCATTAATGGTACCGCGAGTGTTCCGAATCAATCTTCCGACGATTCAGATACGGATGATGCAACGGATAGCTCAACAGATGACTCTACTGACAGCGCAACAACCGATAGCGCAACCACAGACAGTGCCACGACCGATAGCGCGACGACTGATAGCGCAACGACTGACAGTTCGACAACGGATGGCGCAACGACCGATGGAGGAACCAGTGTTGGTACCGCAACCGCGACAACGGACTCAGGAACGGATACAGCGACGGCTTCGGTCACGTCAATTGTGACGGATACCGCTACCGCTACAACTACGTCCACGGCTACGACAGATTCGGGCACTGCCACCGCGACGACAACGGACACGTCGACTGTGACCGCAACTGTGACCGCAACTGTGACCTCAACTGTGACCTCAACTGTGACGGATACGGCAACTGCTACGGCTACGGTCACAGATGCGGTAACTGATATCGTAACCGACGGGCCGGCCCTCCCTTAGCGGCACATTGGTAAATCGAATTTGACAGGTTTTAATTCTTGTGCCACGGCCCCGACCGTATTGCACACTTGGTGGTTGTTGGCTCGGGGTTTCGCTTGAGAGCAACTGTCTGATACTAGAAAGTAAATATGAACACACGTTTATTGGCATTTGTATGCAGTTTTGCGGCGACGATTTTAGGACCGTTTTCGCATCTTGCATTGGGTTATGAAGTCACCTTGGTTAACAGCGAGGTGGCTGAAGTTGGGATTGCGCCGGAGACATTACAGGTTGAGACGGAGGCCCAAACGCTGGCTCTTCCGCTCAGCGTCCTCTCTTCTGTCCGTTTTTTTCATGACGAAGATCGGACTCGGTTACAGTTAAGTTTTCCCTCCGGTCATTTGGTTCAGGGCAATCTTCTCAAGGATAGAGTCGCCATTGTGAACGCCGCAGGTGCTTCTCTTCCAACTTCTTTTTCAAATATTTCCGAAATTCGAAATACCACCTTTGCAGAACCGGCCGTGCCGACGGAGACCTTGGCCGCAGAAATTTTCCATGTTGATGGTAGTAACAGTCGGGCAAATATTCTTTTTTCAATGCTCGAAATGAAGTCCGCCTTTGGTGTCATTTCAATTCCAGTCTCCAATATCATCGAGCTACGCAAAGACGTTGGCGGAAGCTCCTACACAGTCGAGACCGTCTTTCAGGAGCGGTTTACAGGAAAGATCCTGTCTAAATCTCTCTTCATGAGTGATGTCGATGGCACCGCTTCTAAGTTCTCATTGTCTGATGCTCGGATTGTTCGCTTTAATACTAAATCGGTGTCAATTCCTGAGGGCCTGCTCGTTTGGCAGCACCGCGCGGGCGATCGTTTTCTGGGCAAAGGGCGGGAAGATCTTCTTTCCGTAGCGCCAGTCGAAGGCGAAGAGTTGTTTATCAGTACGGCGGCTATTTCGCTTATGCAGCGTGATGTGGATGGACTCTACAAATTTCAATCTAGTGATGAGTCCATAGTCGCATCACCTACAGAATCTCGGGTTGAATTGGCCACTCCGTATGCCCCGAATATGACGTCCTTTAAATGGAAAGACATTGTGGGTGGAGCGAATCGTGGAGCGCCACCGGCAGAGTCCCTGCTCTCCTTCGCTTCTGCCGTGGCTCCAGTCGTCACGCCAGCAGTTGCTTCCGAAGTTCAACCGACCGTACCTCAGGATCCTGAGCCTGACTTTTCTGATGAGCCGTCAGATCCCGTTGAACCACGAGACCCATCCATTGAAGTCATGCGTGAGGTTGAAGTGCGTGGTGGATCTTTTCAGCTTGGTCGTTCGCGTCTCGAGGGGGAGGGGCTTGATGACGAGGTGCCAGCGGTTACGGTAACTGTCTCATCCTATTACATGGACGAAACGGAAGTTACTGTGGCGCAGTTCCGTGAATTTACCTTAGACGAAGGCTTCATTACCGAGGCTGAAAGAGATTCGAACTCAAAGAATTGGCAAGACCCTGGATTTAAACAAGGGGATGATTCCGCCGTCGTTTGGGTTTCTTGGAATGATGCGATTGAGTTTTGTAACTGGCGCAGTGTTCGTGCCGGATTGGAGCCGTGTTATTCGGTTGACGTTTCGGGCCTCGTGACCTGCGACCGGAGTCAAAACGGTTATCGCCTTCCGACCGAGGCGGAGTGGGAATTTGCCTGCAGAGATGGTGGAAATGCAACGCGCTTCCCATGGGGCGGCCAGGCGAACATTGCCGATGCGGTTAAGTATGCAAACTTCACTCAGAAGCGCAGCGACCCTTTTGATGGATACCTTTGGACCGCTCCTGTCAAAGCGTTTCCTGCTAATCGACTTGGCATTCACGGCTTGGCTGGAAATGCTTGGGAATGGTGTCAGGACGCATACAGCGAAAGCGCTTACCTATACATAATTCGGGCTAAGGATGTCGATCCATGTGTAGAGATGTCTGATGTCCCCGACCTTTCTCGACGCAGTATGCGTGGTGGATCCTGGAAAAATGATGTTGACTACCTGCGTTGTGCAAGCCGTGGAAATGGTTTTCCTGCCTCAAGCGCAAATCGAACTGGCTTTCGTTGCGTTCGGAATGTTCGCTAAGGTTTAGCCTTTCTCGCTCAACCGTGAATTCTGCGTCTGCACGTCTACTGCTCTGCTGTATCATCTTTGGCTCGTTTTTTGGGGTAATGGGTTGCGCGTCCAGGCCACCATCCTACTTTCTGCAATCTGAAGCACCTTATGTTCGCCAAGCTCCCGATGAGTGTGGCGTTGCGTGTCTGCAGATGGTATTCGAGCATGAATCAATAACATACGATCTCGATTGGTTACAGAGAGAGGTGTTTGTGCCTGCGCTTGGAGGTACGACATTCGGATTGATGAAGCGGGCAGCCATCTCTCTAAATGCCAAAACAGCGCTTTTATCCGGTGATAATTTAGACCTCGCTGGATGGATAGAGGACGGTTTAGCACCCATTGTGTATTGGGGTCCAGAGGATGGGGAGAGCCGCGGGCACTTCGTCGTCGTAACCGGAATGAACAATCAGCACACCTATTTTCAGGTACATAATGGGCTGTTCGAGGGTCAAGCGATCTCCTTTGAGGTATTTATGAGTCGCTGGGAGCGGGGAGATAGTTTGGCCCTGCTGGTTCAAAGTAGAGCAAAATAAGTTAATTTTTTTTCTATACTTTGGAGAATTCAGTGTTAGGAATTATTCAAGAATTTACTATTTAACGAAAACAAAACATTTCCCGATGAGGGATTAATACATTAGGAGAAACCTAAAAATGAAACTGAAATGCTTTGCAGCCCTAATTGCTGCTGTATTCTGCTTGAGCACTGCTCAAAGCGCCCACGAAGTTTACGACGTCAAAACTGGCGACGTAACCATTACACTTCTCGACTTCGAAGGAGTTAAAGCTGTTCCTGGAACGAAAATTTCCCTGACCAAAGCTGAAGATTCTGACTCGAAAATGGAAGCGGTATCCGATGCACTCGGTACCTGCACCGTCAACCTCCCAAACGGACGCTACATTCTTGGCGTTCAAGGGTATGACGTTGCAATCGTTCAGGCTTCTGGCGATGCGAAAATTGAAGAGCTTCAGCTCTTCATGCCCAAAGAAGGTCTTCAAGTTGGTGGACAAGAAGTTGTCCAGTACGAAGAAGGCGTTGAAGTCATCCAAGAAGAAGGTGTCGAGTCTGGCTCTTCTGCTAAGAAAAAGGGTATCCTGCTCCTCGCTGCTGGCGTTGTAGCTGCCATCCTTTTGACTGATGACGATGACGACAGCTCAAGCGATTCTGCTGACGCAACTACCGATGCGGTTGCTGCTGTAGCTTCAGAAGGTTCTTCTGCTTCAGCTTCCTCTGGTAGTTCTGCAGCTGTTCGTTCTTCGAGCTCTTCATCCGCAGCTAGCTCATCTTCACCATCAGCGACACCAGCTCGTAAAGTTGTAACCCGCACTCGTGCGCGCGTTGTATACAGCGGTGGTTCTGGTGGATCCGGCGGTAACGGCGGTGACGACGGCGGCGGTGGCGGCGTTTCCAACTAATAGTTCCAAATAATAGCTCCAACTATTACCAAACTATTACCCCAAACTTACACGAATTCATTCGTTGTAATGACAAGAGGCCTTCGGGCCTCTTTTTTTTTTGATTTTTTTTTGGCTCAGCATCCATTCAAGATGCGGGTAGAGACAGAGGCCTTCCGATTAATATAAGGCGCATCGGCTCAAGTTTCGAAATACCTCTTGGCTTGTTAGGCAAACTTCTGGACGCATGTCCCAAAATCACTATATCTGTTTAATGAGTTTTAGAGACACCTATCGTGCCCCCAAGGGGAAAGTTAATTTGAGTGACATCAGCCCCGTTCCTCTCAAAGGCATTTGTTCTCGGGAGGAGGCAGAAGCCCTTCTCGCCAAGAACACACAGCGAATCAAAGAGCTACAGTACAACTTGTATGCTGAAGGCAAGCATTCGATTCTCGTCGTTCTTCAGGGGATGGATACCTCAGGTAAAGACGGAACCATTCGGAACGTACTTGGTCCAATTAACCCTCAGGGTTGTGAGATTACCTCGTTCAAGAAACCTTCTGATGAAGAAATGGCGCATGATTACCTCTGGAGGATTCACAAGGCTGTTCCTGCTCGAGGAATGATCGGTGTATTCAACCGTTCACATTACGAAGACGTTCTCATTGTCCGAGTACGCAATTTAGTCCCAAAATCGGTCTGGTCAAAGCGGTATGACCACATCAATCAATTTGAAAGGACTTTAACTGACGAAGGTACCGTCTTGGTGAAGTGCTTTCTACACATCGACAAAGATGAGCAAAAAGAGCGTCTGGAAAGTCGACTTGAAGACCCGACTAAGCATTGGAAGTTTAATGTTGGCGACCTGGATGAACGTAAACTTTGGAAGGATTACGTGAATGCCTATGAAGTCGCCTTGGAAAAGTGCGACACTCAGGTTGCACCATGGTATGTGATCCCCGCCAATAAAAAATGGTTTCGTAATCTCGTTGTCTCTTCGCTTATTCTTGAAACCCTTGAAGAGTTGAATCCCAAAACACCGGCTCCTGAAGATGATCTTAGTCGCGTGGTCGTGAAGTAATTTTCCAAGCAGCACGTTCGTTGCATCCGCCTCTACATCCCGGCTAGTTACCCCCCTTTTGCCATGAGCTTAGAACCTTCAATCAATCCTGACGATCAAAATCAGAACACCGAACTTACTGCAAGCCAAGGCTCAACCCAGGTCAAAGAAGGTTCAGATACTTCAATGATTTTTGTCTTGCGGAACCAGAAGGTACTGATGGATCGAGATGTTGCCGCTATTTACGGAATTGACCTTCATGGCCTAAAGCAGGTAGTCCGCAAAAACCAGGAACGCTTTCCTGAGGATTTTATGTTTGTTTGCTCAGGGGCTGAACTTGCGGGCCTTCGTGAGAATGGAGCACTCCCTGCTTCGACCAAGTACGCTCCGATGATGTTCACCGAGCAGGGCGTTGCCATGCTATCTTCTGTCATCCAAACCGTTAGTGCAGCGAATGCCAATACTGAAATTATTCGTACCTTTGTCCAACTCCAAGAGTTGGCTGAAAACCATGCCCAAATCACACAGCGACTTGGTGGTTTAGAAGCACGCTACGAATCTCATTTTGCCTTAATTTTTGGTGCGATTGAAAAGCTCACGTTGACAAATATTAATGAGGTTCCGACCTCAGGCGTCCCCATCGGTTTCGACTTGCACGTGCGTCCTAAAGAGAATTCTACCAAGACCTCAGGGGTCTCTGACACTTAGGATCGCTGCTTTCGCCTTTTTTTGGTTTTGCTGCGGGGGCGCTGGGCGTCTTGGCGATGACGAGGACTTTGTCGCGCCAGCGGCCACTGGCGTCGTAGTTTTCGAAGGGGATGCCCCAGGGGTCGATTTTCTCGTGGCAGCGGCTGCAGGCTTCGCTGTCGCGGTGAGCGAAGAGCTTCTCGTTGAGGGTCATCTTGTCGAAGCCGGGAATGCTGTCGTCGAGAGGGGGGACGTTGGCGGGGGGATCGGGAGGGTATCGTCTTTGAGCGCCAAGGTTTCTGCCACGAGAGCAGCTGATCAGAGGCGTTGTATTTTCGTCTATCCGCCAATAGGCATTCGTGAAATTATAGGCTTGCGGAGAGGCAATTTTGGAGGGTTAAATCGCACCGCTTCGCGGAGCGAAAAGCGAAACTTTTCAGGCTCCAAGGAGCCTAGCGATTTTAACGAAGAGAGTAGCCACTCGTCGTGTAAAGATAAGTTCACTCGGTGCGATGATCTGGTCGTCCTCGCTGGACTCGTCCGAGGCAGGTTCCTAGGTTCGTTCCGGCTGGATAACAGCTCGTTGATCCAGACCTACACTTTCCACCTAGGAACCTGCGGGGCGGCGGAGCAAGCTTGACTCTCACGGCGCCCCGTCAGTCGGCTTCGCCGCCAGTCGAGGTGCCTTGTATTTTCTTGATTGAAAAGTTCCAGGAAGTTAGAAATAGAACAAGCCGATAAAGCGGAACTCATTGCCTCGGGCAAATTATTTGCCATCAGCCCTGAGTCCACTTAGCTACACATTGGGCAAAAATGAATCAGTATCCACAAGTCTACGATCTGTCGAAGCGGTATAGTCCGCCTAAGATCAATCTACGCGATGCCGAAATTTTAGATGGGTGCGGCGATGAGAGTCATGCCACTCATTCTATTGACCATAGAATCCCTGAGAATGTCTCTAGGGTAGATTTAGATGCTTACGGCTGGGGGGTCTATTCCTTTATGGAGTTCCGTGACCTACTGTTTTATTTCTATCCCGTGGCTTTGGAATATGCGCGGGACAATCAGATCGATTGCATCGACCCGTTCCTGTATTCTCTCGACCGATTCATTCCCGAGGAGATGCTCAAAATTCCCGAAGAAGATCGCAAAGCGCTTGTTGCCGGACTCCAGTGGATGTGGAAGGCAGGGCAGGTAGGCCACGCAGACTGGCTCCAGTGCCGAAATTTACAGAAAGTCATTGGAGTTTCGGTATCACAGAGAGACCTATATAAGCGAAGTTGAAGGCCCAACAAAACGGTGGAGCTAACCTGCCACCAATGTCTGTCGCAGCGGAATCAATTGTGGACTAGAATATTCTTCGTCTCAGCCTCAGCTGCCGTCGGTGGCAGGTAGCTCACCAGAGGCGTTCGTTGAAAATGAACTCGGTGATTGCATGGATATTCTACTGGACCGGCCAAGGCCTGAAGTTGGTGATTTTCTCGATCATAGCTTCGTTCTGCCTGCTTCCTTTTGCGATCCCATTCGGCCTGCTTGAGGATCCGATCCAGAAATTCGGAGAGCTACCACCTGCGGGCAAGGTCGCTACGGCTCTCATTGCCATTGTTGTCCACTGTGTAGCTCTAGCAGTCTTTACATTCGTACTGGCCTCACAGCTCGCCAAACAGCCGCTTCGACCGTTTCGCCCAAAGTCGACCCTGTCGTTCTTAGCCTCGTTAAATTCAAGCCCGTATTTGCAGGGCCAGCGGTTAACCGATTGATGCCCAGAAACATTCGTATTTCTCAACCATCTGAGCCAGCTGGAAGTTCTTTTCGTAACGCTCTCGTGCCTTCCTCCCGAGTTCTTCACGTAAATTAGCTGACTCGCAAAGATGAGCGAGTGCGCCAAAGCCTTTCGATTTTTCCGAGGGTTTAAAGAGGAATCCCGTGACGGACTCTTCGACGATTTCACTCGCGCCTCCCAGATCGCAGGCGATGACACCTCGCCCATAACAGGCCGCTTCCAGCAGAACCGTAGGGTAGGGATCAAAATGAGTCGAAGCGTGAACGAGGAGATCGTTATCACTCAGAATGCGGTCGATCGACTGCCGCCCGCATACCCGCACATGGTCAGGAAGCCCAACGGTCAATGGTTGCACATCTGCTCCCACGTCACCATAAAGATTCCACTCGGCTGGACTCGTCAGTTCTTCGATCCACTCCCTAATGATTGAAAAGCCTTTCCACGCGGTGTACATGCCGAGAAAGGCAATTTTGGGAGATGCTGATTGGGAGGGAGATCGCTGATTAAGAGGGTGTGATGGAGCGAAATCTTTCAGCCCATTTGTGATAACGTTGATCGGATCTTTATACTGTGCGCGTCGAGCTTCCGTCGCTGTCGCATTGCTAACGCAGACTAGGGCGTTCATTCGATTTGCACAGATTCGCATTAAGCGCTGTCGAAATTTTCCATGAAACATCGCTTTTGGGTGATCATGTAATGTGCCGCTAAACTGGATGTTTAAGCTACGTGCGCAGAGAAACGCGGGGTCAAAGCCGCGGGCGGTCCATGCATGAATAAGCCGGCAACCCAGGGCCTGTTTTTTAAGTGCTGGTAGGGCGCGCCCGTGATGCAGAATACTGTCCCGCGATACATCAAGTTCTCGAACATCATACTCAAGAAGCGCTGCCTCGCGGGCTATTTTGGATCCTTTTACGGCAATAATTCGGTAGGCATTTTTGTCGCTAATCCCCCTAAGAAGCTCGAGTAAAACTGTTTCGGCACCATGTCCTTCGCCTTGTGTAACGGATAGAATAGCGATCATGATTTGTCTTGCCTTGCGATAGGAACGTCATTCCTAAATAGAGAAACGTTCGATGTGGTAATTAAAGGTTCTACAGGCACCTAGGCTGTAGTTATCGCGCGTTTTAGGAGCCGTCCCTGTTAAGAAAGCTGAATGTGTTTTCCTTCGATAGCCGACGTTTCGCAGGCTTCGATTAGCTTCTGGCAGGTGAGGGCATCTGCAATGGTTGAGAGTGGTTGTTCCCCTTTTCGGAGGCAGTTTTCAATAAAGTGGATGCCAACATTGCGGATGCTGTACGGATATGCCGAATAGGTTTGAGAGTGAACCACGGCGGGTTTGTTTTCAACCCAATCACGGTAGCTGAAGCGAGTGGAGCCTTTGCTGCCGATGACTTTGACCATGCAGGTCCATGGGTCACCCGCATGGTCATCGCTAGCAAAGCTGGCGCATAAGTGCCCCAAGGTGCCGCTAGGGAACTGCAGGGTCGCCATGGCGATATTCTCTTGGGGCACGGAGCCATCGTTGATGGTTGCGCGCATGCAACTCACCGTAGTTGGTGCCGTCCCCATCAGGTACAAAGAGATGTAAGAGTGGTGAGTTAAAATTTGACGAATCACCCCTGGGTAGCGTGAGCAAACTTCTTCAGGGTGATGAATATTGTACATCACATACACCGCGCAAATATCACCAAGTACCCCGCGATCGATCATGTCTTTCGCCCGGATCAGACTAGGCTCGTAAATGTAGTTGTGAACCGGAGCGCATATTAGGCCTGTTTTCGCGACCACATCTTGCAGGCGCTGAATATCTGGTAGGTTATCCGCCACCGGCTTTTCAACCAACACATGTTTGCCGGCTTCGAGAGCGGCAATACTATAGTCGATATGCGTTTCCATATTGGTGATGATGAAAACCGCATCAACATTCGGATCGGCAAAGAGCTCTTCTGGCGTATCATACACGGTTGGGATTTGATATTCTTCCGCCTTGGCTGTCGCTTTAGCTTTGGTGCGATTCCAAATTCCGACGATTTCAGTATTCGCAGCTTGCGCGATTCCTTCAGCATGAAGGGTGAAAATGTCTCCAGCCCCCATAAATGCAATTTTGATCGTTTCCATATACATTCTACATCTTATTTTGTCATTTATAGCGAAAGCAATCTGAATGGTAAATGTCAAAAGCCTTGGACTCTATTTGGTCTGACCATTGACATATAGCGCCGATAGCGTTTATTGAGATGTGAGAGGATTATCACGCAATCAATTATGAATGGGGTCATCATACACCGATTGGTCAGCCTGTCCGTCTGGTTGTGTCTAGGTGGACTCTTTTCTCTTGCCCAAATCGAACCTGCTGACCTCGTTTCGGATCCCATGGACTTGACTCATCAGGCGGCCGATGCACTCTTTTCCTCAGCGTCAGCTGTTATTTCACCTAATATCTCAGTTGAGGACCGGACCGCGCGCCTTTGGCTCGGTGAACTTTTTGATGAAGCGCGGACCCTTTTTATCGAAGAGTTAAGCCCAGAAGAATTAGCATCTCCCGGGTGGGCGCTTCACATTAAACGCCTAGCACTCGAGCAGGCCAAGGCGGGGAATCATGCGACCGCCCGTCGAATGTATCGCGCATATTTTGAGTTTCTCGCGCCCGTTTCCGAGTCAATCGAGTTTGATTCTTTCCCCTTTGAACTCGCAACCCTTCGAGTGCACGGAACCTTTGATGAAACCAATGAGGTTTGGTATCAAACCGACAAAGCACGCCAGTCCATTCGGGAGATCCGTGCCTCTAACTATCAAGATAGCAGCCTCGTCCAGTCCCTTTCCTCCACCTATCCAAAGGCACTCCAGCTTCCGTATGTCCTCTTGCGCTACCTCGGTCCTGAAGCAGATCTTGAGGGTTTCCAACGCGTGACTACTTGGTTGCACAAGGCCGACGCACCTCAATTCGCTCGCATCGCTTTACTTTGCGGATTAATACGGAATTGGAAAGCATCCGAGACCAAGCGGCCGGAGCTTATTCGCTTGCTCCAATCGACCTCAGAGCAGGATGACTTGCTCCTTCGTCGCTTTGCCTTAGCTTCCCTAATTTCTTATTTAGACCCGTTTACTCAGGTTATGGATAATCAACTCCTCGCCGATGCTTATGAGGATTGGAATCAGCCATTAAATAGCGTGCACGGTAAGCGCTGGGTGAATGCTCACTTCATTAGCGGAAATTTCCCAAAGGGCATAGCGGTTCAAAAGCGATTCGTAGATGCGGGACTATTTAGCGAGCTCGAGTCTTCTTCATTCCTGATCGATGCTGCGACCTCCTTGCAGGCCTCAGCCCCAAAAGAGGCGATGCTGCTTTTCCAGCAAGTTGCTTTGTTGTCGGCAAGTACGTTTCACCGCAGCGCAGGTCTCTACGGCCTTGGGTCAATCTACCATGCTCGCGGTGATCACGAAAACGCCTTAAAATTCTATTCTGAATCTTTTTCCTTTGACCCCGAAAATGCTCCCGCAGCTCGAATGTTTGCACTCTACTCCGAAGCCGTTGGTGATTGGAGCGCATCCCTCGAAGCTTGGAAATCTCTAGAGCATCAACCTGGGATTATTCGATCGTTGCATGAACTCGGCCAGCGAGACCAAGTTAAGAGGCGCCTTGAAGCCATTCTCTTTCCTCTTCAATCTACGCTTGAGCCGCTAGGCTCTCCTCGAACTCAGGTCGATCCAGGTTTGGTGCTCCAGTGGGTTCGGTATCAAGTCAGCTTGTCCGCCCCATTCATTCAGACCCAGACGCGCTTGGAATCCCTGTCTCCCGGCCTCGCGAACGTGGGGAAACGATATCTGCAACGACTGGACGCTGTATATGCTGGAGATGCCGCAGCGTTTTGGAAGTCACTTGGGGCTGAAGATTTTCGTGGGCTTCCCGCTCATGCAGACGGCTATATCCCCAAATTTTCCAACGCTCATCCGCAGCTACGCGCGATTATCTATCAGGTGATCGAAAATAAGTGGGCCTTAGAGACCTTTGCCAAAGCGAGCCTGCTAGATGAGGAGCGGGCTCCTTGGGTTGCCTTCATTCTAGGGCGCAAGGGAAATGCTGCTATGCTCCCCGCCGCCGTGAAAACGCTTGATAACCAAGCCCATCCAGCCGCTTGGCAACTCGCTTGCGCGGGTCTTGTCTGCCTAGATACGTCTAAGGCAAATGAAATTCTTGAGGCTTGGATTGAGCAGGCTCAGCCTGCCTCGAAAGTGCATACCTATCGCCAATCTCTGGTCGCCCAACTTCGCTCAGATCGTGCCAATTTGATCCAACTTGCACCGGATCCAAACCGACCTTTCTAATCATTGCAGGATTCCCAAAGCCTGTTAATAACTTTTTCCTTAAAAAACCCATTAAAAAGCCTTGCAAGCCGCGTTTCATTCCCTAAGTGAAACCTTCGTTCCCTTTTTATCGGGAACTTTTTTATTCAAAATGAGAAGTCAAAGCCACGTGAAACGTTATGTCTAAGCTTGTGTTGGGATTGCCAAAAGGCAGCCTACAGGAGCCGACGTTTGCGTTATTTAAACGCGCGGGCTTCTCTATCTCCTCTGGAAAACGCTCCTACTTTCCCTCTGTGAACGATCCCGAATTGGATATTCGTTTGCTCCGGGCTCAAGAAATGAGCCGCTATATCGAACGCGGAATGCTCGACGCAGGGCTCACTGGGCACGATTGGGTGGTTGAAAACGGTTCAGATGTTAAAGAAGTCTGCGAACTTACTTATTCCCGCGCCACGCGTAATGCGATTCGTTGGGTTGTGGCTGTTCCAGAAGATTCCGACATCAAAACAGTGAAGGATCTCGAAGGGAAACGCATTGCCACGGAAGCGGTTGGGCTCACTCAGCGCTATCTAGACGACAATGGTGTCACCGCTGAAGTCGAATTCTCTTGGGGTGCTACCGAAGTCAAAGCACCCGAATTAGTGGATGCGATTGTTGAACTAACTGAGACCGGAAATTCTCTCCGCGCCAACAACCTGCGCATCATGGATGAGATCCTTACCTCAACCACCCGCCTCATCGCGAATCACGACGCCTTTGCTGATCCAGCCAAAGGTAAAAAAATCGAGCAAATCGCCCTACTTCTACGGGCCGCCCTCGAAGCAGACGACAAAGTTCTTCTGAAGATGAACCTTCCAGAAGCCCTCATCGCTGACATCTCCAATTTACTGCCTTCTCTACATGCTCCAACCGTCAATACATTGGCTGATCCCGAATGGGTTTCAGTCGAGACAGTTGTAGACGAGACCCGAGTGCGGGATATCATCCCTCGTCTCAAGGCTGCCGGTGCCCAAGGAATTATCGAACTCAGCCTCAATAAGGTAGTTCCTTGAGTAATTTCGTGAAAATTCATTATTATAGCGTAGTATAAGGAGCCCGAAAACTATGGGAACCATCAAAAAACAACGTCGAAAAAAAATGGCAAAACATAAGCGCCGCAAGCGCCGCCGTTCAGATCGACATAAAAAGAAATAATCGGAGAACGATTTGATACACATGCCACCAGCACAGCGATTTCGTCAGTTGGTGGTCCGATGTGCTCTTCCGTGTAGCATCCTGGCTCTATCAGCAGGATGTCGCTCGGCCAAGAGCGCTTTTTCGTATTCAAATGTATCGGTTAAACCTACTTCAGCTACTAGCCTACCTGATTCCGCGGTCAATTCAGAGCCGGTAGCTCTTACTCCAGAGGCGTCAGGTAATTCAGAGCCGTTACCGGTTTCTCTTGAATCTGTGACCACTCCTTCTGACCCTGCCGCGGTTATCTATAAAGCTGACAATTCATTCCGCTTTAAAGGCCACGAGAAAGGCCACGAGCTACAGCTTGAAGAACTCGACCTCGTTCCTGAGCGCCAAGCCATAGGGTTAAATTTTGCCGATACCCTCGCTGAATTTGCCATGGCGCAAATCGACCTCATGAATGGAGATCTCGAGCAGGCAGCCGACAGTTATTTAAAGTCGATCGAGCTCGATCGCAATGAGCCGATAAGCCATCACCTCTTGTACAAGCGAGCTGCTGATAGCTTAATCCTACTCGATCGTCGCGAAGAAGCTCATACGCTGCTACGCAATTTTGTTCATGAACGTCCCCATGATCCCAATGGCTACGCTCTTCTTGGTCATACCTTGGAATCTGGAGGTAATCTGGCCGCCGCAACCGCCCTCTATCAAGAGGCGCTGAAGCGATTCCCTAAACTTGATCTGTTTCCGCTTAGTTACGCGGACCTTTTGGTGGATGAATCGAAATACGTCGAGGCAACCACTCTTTTGCAACGGGCGCTTACTCGCATGCCGAATTCAACGAATCTCTATATCCGTCTTGGTCAAGTACAGCAGGGCATGGCCGATATTGCCGCCTCTCCAAACGAAAAGCGCCATGCTTTGGATGATGCGGCTGGGGTACACCAGCATCGCCTGATTCAGTATGGACACGAGCAACCCAAGCATCACGTGGAGCTTGCCTGCATTTTTGCTTCGACCCAGAACATTCCTTCCTCTGTTCATCATCTCGCTGAGGCGGAGCGAATGGCGGGCGCCAGCATGGAGGCAAAATCCGAGCTAGCCCAGACCTTTGCGCGTCATGCCGGCGGCCCACAGAACGCGGCCCAGTCCCTGGCCCAGCTTAGCGATCATCCCGATGCAGCTTGGGCTCATTATTACCGTGGTATTTTAATCGAAAAAGAAGAACCCGCCCTCGCACTCCGCGCTTTTCGAGCTTCCGAGGAACGGGTTCCTCCAGAAGCTGCTCCTTACCTAAAGCAGGTTTATCTCGCACTAGATCTCGGCAAACTCGATACTGCCTTCCAGGCCACATCGCGGGGGCTCGAGGATGTGCCCGACAATCCTGGTCTCCTCCAAGCCAAAGGACATGTGCAGCTCCTTAAAGAGGATTACGCAGGAGCCATCACGACGTACCGGCGGATCCGCCAAATTCTCGCGGATCATCTCCCCCTGCTTTCAACCGCACGGCTCGACTTCAAGCAGGCTATCGCCCACACCGCCTTGAATGAGATAGAAGAAGCGGCGGATTATCTAATCGCCTCTGTCACGGTTGATCCCGCTATTTACCCGGAATACCTGAAAAAGACCGCCACCTTTACTCGCGAGCAGGAACGCCGGGCCGCTGGTCATGTTCTCGAAGCGATGTGCCTTGAGCAGCCGCACCGCCCTTTTCATGCAAAATATTACGGGTATTGGTACCGAAACCAAGGGCTTTACCGCCAAGCGACAACGTGGTTCGTGAAAACCGAAGAGGTGGCTACGTGTACTGACAGGGGCACCATGCGAACCGTGTTGTCCGCAGACTTCTATTTTGCCTTTGGAGATAGTTTAGAGGCCTTGGGTCGACTTCGTGAGGCAGAAGCGATTCTTCGCCGTGCGATCGCCTTGCGCTCTTCTCATCCAGAAGCCTGTCATTTATTGGCGCGAGTTCTGGCAAACCAAGGTGTCCATCTCAATGAGGCCCTTGAGCTTTGTCAGCGAAGTATCGCAAATTCACCGGAAACGGGGACGAATCAGGCCACATTAGGCTGGATTCACTTTCGGCGAGGAGAATACGAGGAAGCCTTAGCGGCCTATACACTCGCCTTAGACACAAATGAGGCCGATGCCTCGCTTCATGCGCGCATCGCCGATGTTTATGCGGAACGCGGAAACCTTGCCAAGGCAGCGGCTCATCGCGCTCGTTTCACTGCGCTTTCTCCCGAAAAAGGTGGCTTCGCACAGTGGAAAGCGCCAGCTCCCCTCGAACTTCACCCAACCACATCAAATGAGGACGCAACCGAAGTCCCTCAGAATTAAGCCCTTAGCCGCATAGGTGATTAACAGGCTCTTCCCTTCACAAAAGCGACAAACGTCAACGTGTTTTCTCAATATTGTTTTTTAAAACTGCGAGAAATAAGATCTCGCATGGATGATCCTCTCTTAGGCAAGGCTTAATCCTTTTGCTGTTAAATTCGTTGTAAGTCATTGATTTACAGTAATTTAAAGGCGAATACCTTAGGGTGCTCCGGTCTTTTTTTGTCATTTATTCCACTCTTCAGCAAAGTTGGCATCACTCCTGCTAAACATATGGGCAGACAACGCAATCGACGTTGTCAAGAGACGATGAGAGAAAAACATCGGGTAACCGAAACCTAGATTGGGAGTTAGACAAATGGCTAGAACAACAAGTTGGTCCAAAGGACGCATGATGAGCGACGACAAAACGCTCAAAATTTATTTAAAAGAGATCGCAGTCACCCCGTTGCTGACCCCTGCAGAAGAAGTCGTTCTCGCTGGTCGGATTAAAAACGGCGATGAAGAAGCGCGTCAAACCATGGTTAAAGCAAACCTACGACTTGTCGTGAAGATTGCTCAAGCTTACATGGGCATTGGCCTTCCACTCCTCGATCTGATTTCCGAAGGCAATATTGGGCTCATGAAAGCAGTTGAACGCTTTGACCCTGCCAAAGGCGGCAAACTCAGCACCTACGGCGCCTGGTGGATTAAACAGTCTATTAAACGCGCCCTAGCGAATCAGAGCAAGACCATCCGTTTACCGGCTCACTTGGTCGACAAAGTTTCAAAAATGCGCAAAGCGATCGTCATGCTCCAAGAGCAGCTCGGTCGGGATCCAACCAACGAGGAAATCGGTGAAATCATCGGAGTTGCGCCAGGGGTTGTGGCTCACTGGAAAGGCGTTTCTTCCCGCCCAACCTCGCTAAACGCACCGCTCGGCGACGATGACGGATCAAGCTTTTCGGATGTAATCGGCGACGACCGTCTGAAAACACCCTACGAAAACATGAACGACCGCCAAACCAGCGACGGCATCGAATCGATGATGGGGCACCTAGACGATCGCGAAAAAGAAATTCTCAAATACCGCTTTGGCCTCTATGGCGAAGAAGTCGAAACGCTCGAAACCGTAGGGGAGCGCTTTAGCATCACCCGCGAACGCGTTCGCCAGATCCAAAACGCAGCCGTCGATAAATTGCGCGCAATGATGGAAGACAAAGACCGGGTTCACACCGCGACCGGTTCCTACTCCTTAAACTAAGCAGGGAGCGTTATAAGCCTTCGAATCGTTGTTCCTAAAAACCTCATTTCGCGTTTATTTCACTCTTAATTATTTGACACATCGCTTAACGCGGTGTACCAGTTTACCTCCTAACCTAACCTCCGGCCCCGACAGTCCTTGTCGGGGCCATTTTTTTGCCCACTGGCTTTTTATGTATTCTTGCCATTGGCTTTTTATGTATCCCTGCCACTGGCTTTTTTTATGCTCAGAGATGTGCAATTTAAGTCAAATTTCAGCATATATGGGCGGAAACGATCTCCCAACGTTTAAAAATGCAAGTAACTCGTTTTTTGTCTGAAAAAAATCAAACAAGTTGGGTATGATAAAAGTATGCCTAAGTCTTCTTTGCTAAAATCCGCAACTTCACCCAGATCGGGGTTCTCTTTGATCGAAATGTTTGTCGTCATTGGGATTATTCTCATTCTAATCACCATTATGTTTCCGTCACTCGGATTGATGAAGGGGAATGCGGAAAACTCAAAGTGCCAAGCCAATTTGAAGCAGCTTTCGTCCTCGGTCGTCTATTTCTACCACGATCAAGAGGTGCTACCGACTTATGATGCATGGATTTATCGTTCGGGTCCTATCTGGAAGGCATTCACAATTGAAGCCAACCTTACCCGAAAATGGCTCGGAGCGAACTACACACTCAAAGGGCCGCCGTTGTTTGAATTCGTTGGCGATAAAAAGCCGTATCAGTGCGAAACCTTTAAAAAAGTGAAAAAGACCCAGTCTGCATATGCGTCACTCGGCCTCGCAAGTGGCTATTCGCTCAATCACCACATGGGACGTGGACGTAAACTTGGAACTCTTGCTTCAATCGGCGACCCCAGTGGGCGTGGGTTGATCGGGGAAGAAAATATGTGGAAAACACCCGGAATCGCAAACTACCCCATCAATGACAATGGCCTTTATGTTCCTGACCCCAATGGCTCAGGCACTGTCGACGGTCTAGGAACCTTTCACCGCGCTAAAGATCGCCTCTACAGAACGGGGCGTGCAAATGTCGCCTTCGCAGATGGACATGTCGATCTCGTCGATCCTTACCGTACCAAAGAAATATTTTGGTATGAATAGACTCCATGATCTCATAGGCACCTATTATGTATTTACCCCGAATTACCGCGCGACCCTTTTCGCTTTCGTTCTTTGCTCTATCCCTTCTCCTCGGAGTATGTGTACTTACCGGCTGTGGAAAGAAGGATAAGGTCTCAGCGACCACATTTGAAGGAGATATTTCCTACGATATGGTGTGCAGCGATGACGAACATCGTTTTACCATCAGCGGGACTGAAATGCAGGAGATCACTAAAAAGCGGAAATTTAAACCAACTCCCGATGGTGTGTTTTTCGAATGTCCCAAATGCAACCTTATGAAGGCGGTCATCAGCTCCGACCATCCAGGTGACGAAGAAGCAAAATAAATAATGGTCACAGACTCCTCTGTTTCAAAACCCTTTTCTAAACCTGTCATTCAATGGCAGGTTTTTTTATGCTCCTGCCATTCAATGGCAAACGTGTCACGATGCAATGGCACTTAGATAAGCGGTCCAGCGTATTTTCTCCGACATGTGACATCGTGGGAATCCGCCCCGAAGTGGGCGGGATATATTAGCCCGTGTGCAAGCCGCGAAGCGGTCGCAGCGCCGGGTTACGTGCAGGCGTGAGAAGGCAACGAGGGATAAGCCCTGTATTTGAAGAGAAATCGGAGCGAGGCGCAGCACCGCGCCAGCTGGCTAAAACCGTACAATTTTCAGTTAAAAATCGTATTCTGAGCACGCATCAGTTG
>Ga0209187_1001044_pt1 | contig 36486 bp, 28 predicted proteins | sample BantaG_FD_187430 | JGI IMG/M metagenome (GOLD analysis project Ga0209187, IMG submission 187430) | Marine algal microbial communities from Bantry Bay, Ireland - BantryBay_4 metaG (SPAdes) (version 2) | ecosystem: Host-associated > Algae > Red algae > Unclassified | place: Bantry Bay, Ireland...
CTCTCCTTCGAATTTAAAGACGGTACAATCCTAACAGCGTCGTTCGAAGCGCGGCGCGAAAAGGGCAAACGCTACAATCCATGGCTTGGACTGTGGCGCACGTACGAGCTCTACCTTGCATGGGGAACCGAGCGCGATCTGATTGGCGTACGCACCAACGCCCGCGAGGATCGGGTCCACATGTTCCGCGTTGTCGCGCGCCCCGAAAAAGAGCGCGCCATCTTCATCGATTTGTGCCGCCGCACCGAATCACTGGCAAAGCAAGCCGAGTGGTATCATTCATTGCGCACCACCTGCATGACCACCATTGTGAAACACATTAATCTCATTACGCCGGGCCGGATCCCGTTTACGTGGCGCTCGGTTTTACCCGGTCATTCGGCTAAGGCAGCGCTACGGTTGGGTCTAATCGAGGATTGGGGCGGTATCGAAAAGACCATTGCGCTGAGCCGTATTGATCAGGTGGCAAAAGAGTATTCTGAGGGCGAAAATTTCAGCGAGTTAATTCGCGCAAGGCTGCCGGAGATTGATTAACTTTCAATTTCAAAAAGCGAGGGTTGATGTTCCTCAGATTGTGCCTTTTTCTTTGCCCTTTGAATGGAGCTCTCTTTACCATGTGCGGGACGTTGGCTGCTGTGCATTACTCGAATTCTATGGGCTTGAGTCTGCGTCTCTGGCAAGTTTCGAACCTTGGCTAGCCGCTGCCGTGCGATCCGCATAGCCACTTCATGATCCACAATTGGCTTTGGGTAGCTTTGCCCGATTCGCACGTTTAGCTTGGCTTGCAAGCCACCCGGCATGAGCCACGGCGTATGTACATAAACATCCGGCACCCCTTCAAGCTCTGGCACCCAATGCCGAATGAAGATCCCTTGCGGATCTTGCTCCTCGCTCTGCTTGATCGGGCTGTAGATTCGCACGGTGTCCACCCCGGTGGTGCCGCCCTGCATCTGGTGTTGACAATAGTGGATGCCCGGCTCGTAGTCCACGAAGAGGCGAGCTAAATGCAGCGACGGTCGCCGCCAGTGGTGCCACAGATCAAACGTAACAAAGGTGACCAGCATGGCCCGCATCCGAAAATTGAGCCAGCCCGTGGACGCCAGCGCGCGCATACACGCATCCACCAGCGGATAGCCACTCTGCCCTGCGGCCCATGCCTCGTATAGCTCTCCACCATCGTCGGATCGCATTCCATCATAGGTCGTTACAAAATTCTCAAACTCGATGCGCGGCTCCGTCTCTAGCTTCTGCATAAAATGAGATCGCCAGCGCAGTCGTGATGTAAAAGCATCCAACATTTTGGGCCAGTCGGTACCGAAGCGTTCGCGCTCGGCCAACGGCATCTGTAACACCTGCCGCCGATGTCGCTCTGCCAAATGTTGAGCCACCCGCGCGGACATGGTGCCGTAGGCAATGTGCGGGCTGAGTCGCGAACACGCACTGTATGCCGTCACCGGGCTAGACATTTCTCTACGATAATTTATCCCTCGCTCGTTTAGAAATGAGCGCATAACCGCGTGCGCCTCCCGTTCGCCCCCACTTTGCGCATCGGCGAGCGCCCGCTCTACTATCCCCAGCCCTGCGTGAGTTGGCAATTGACCCTCTTCCGATATATTTTCCAACTCTTCCGGCAACGGTGGGATCACCGTCGGTGCTTTGACGAAGGCCGCATTGATGTATCCGGCATAAAGCCCTGCCCACTGATCCCGATCTGCTAAATGTCGCACGACCCCATTGGCCGGTATCTCCGTCAACTGAACGCCCTGATTCTTCGCCCACCGGATCACCGCCAGATCGCGCGCAAAGGTCAGTCCGTTGCCTGTTTCCTCGTGGGCCCAAATGTGAAGATCGTAACCCTGCTCCACCACCGTATGCCGCAACGATTCCAGTACCGCCACCGCTTCGCCTTGCCGCACGTAGAGCGTTCCGCCCCGCTCAGCTAGATTATGCCGTAGGTCTGTCAGCGACTCGCGGATAAACGACCAGTGGATAGTGTCCGCATCGGGCGCGGTCAAGATGTCCGGTTCGGCGATGTAGAGCGGCAGTACGTTTCCCCGTTCACACGCTTGGGCAAGCGCTGCATGATCTAAAACTCGCAGATCGCGTTTGTACCAGACAAGGTTGATGATATTTTGAGTCATAGGGTAATCAATTCCGTTAATAGAAACATCAGAACAGTTAATTTTTCGGTATGGTTCAGTCCCGCCTTTGGTTTTGTTACACCCACAAAGCGCCGTGGGCACTCAACCAGCAAGGGACAGAACGCCTTAGTCCATTGTTTTTCCCAATCGCAAAGAGTTAAAAACTACACTCACGCTAGAAAAGGCCATTGCCCCCGCGGCCAGAATCGGGTTAAGCTGGCGTAAAAAGTCCGGTGCCCAAGAGAAAGGAGCCAAAATTCCCGCAGCAATCGGCAGCAGCGCCACGTTGTAGCCGAAAGCCCACCCCAAGTTCTGCTTGATATTGCGCATGGTCCTTTTTGATAATCCGATGGCTTGCGGCACCGAGCGCAGGTCGCCGCGCATCAGCGTGACATCTGCCGTCTCCATGGCCACATCAGTGCCGGTTCCGATGGCAATTCCTACGTCGGCTTGGGCCAGTGCGGGCGCATCGTTGACACCGTCTCCCACCATCGCCACAACATAGCCTTCCTCTTGCAACCGCCTGACGTGATCGGCCTTCTCGCCGGGCAGGACTTGGGAAAAGACACGCGAGATCCCGACCTCGCAGGCAATGCTTTGCGCCGTGGCCTCATTGTCGCCCGTCATCATCACTACCGTTAGACCAAGTTCGTGCAGCGCGGCGACTGCTTCGGCGGATCCGTCTTTGATGGTGTCCGCCACGGCGATGAGCGCATTTGCTTCGCCATCGACAGCTAGCCACATCGCGGTTTTCGCTTCGGCCTGTAATGCCTCCGCTTTTGGCACCAGCCCGTTGAGTACGACATGCTCTTTTTCCATCAACCGCAAATTCCCCAGCAGCACTTCATGTTGGGCCGACTGATCAATATTGTCTACGCGTGCTTTGATGCCATGCCCCGCAATAGACTCAAACTCCAGCGGATTCTTCAATGGCAGATTTTGCGCAATGGCTGCGGCCACAATTGCCTCGCCTAAAGGGTGCTCCGATCCTTTTTCAGCCGAGGCAGCAAGGTGGAGCCAGTAATCGGTATTCGGTCGATCGGTTTGTCGGTCGTTAACAATTACTCGGTCATTACCGATTATAAAGTCCGTCATCGCAGGTTCGCCCTTTGTGATAGTACCCGTTTTGTCGAGCACAATCGCAGTAAGTTTGTGGGCCTGCTCGAGCGCTGCACTATTCTTAAAGAGGATACCGTACTCGGCCCCCTTACCCACGCCGACCATGATGGATGTGGGCGTTGCAAGCCCCATCGCGCAGGGGCAGGCAATCACCAAGACCGCAATCAGGCGCAGCAGGGCCGGAACAAAGCCAGCGCCTGCGACCAGCCAAATCACAAAGACAAGCAGGGCAAATCCGATCACCGTGGGGACGAAATAGCCCGAGACCTGATCGACCACACGCTGAATCGGTGCTTTGCTACCTTGCGCCTGCTCCACAAGGTGGACGATTTGCCCCAGCGCACTATCGCGCCCAACTTTGGTGGCGCGAATGCGTAACATTCCCTGTTTGTTGATCGTGCCGCCGATGACCGCATTGCCGGGCATTTTGTCGATCGGCAGGCTCTCGCCCGTGATCATGCTCTCATCTATGGCGGAGCGACCATCAATGATTTCGCCATCCACGGCAATCCGCTCGCCGGGGCGCACGATTAGTTCGTCACTTGTGACCACTTCGGCAATCGGTAGGTCGAGCTCTTCCCCGTTGCGCACAACTCGCGCGGTTTTGGGCTGGAGTCCGATGAGCCTCTTAATCGCTTCGCTGGTGCGTCCCTTGGCGCGCACTTCGAGCAGCTTGCCCAGCACAATCAGCGTGATGATGACGGCAGATGTCTCAAAGTAAACATGATCGCCCAGCGTGGTCGAGCCGAGCGTTTTGGCAATGAGTACGGCGATGCTATAGATGTAGGCCACCGACGATCCCATAGCCACCAGCACGTCCATATTTGCGCTACGGTTGTGCAGGCTCTTCCACGCGCCCACGTAGTAATCCCACCCTACATAAAATTGGACGGGGGTTGCCAACGCCAGAAAGAGCCAGTTGACCCAGTTGGCGTGGGCCCACATGCCCACCAGCCCAAAATCGCGCGCCATGCTCAGCACAAAGAGGGGCAGCGCAAAGGTGACGCCGACGATAAGTCGCGTCCACTCGTGACGGATGTCGGCTTGACGCGCGTTCGCTTCGGCATCCTCCATTTCTTCATCCGCTGCGGCTTCGACAACGTCAAACCCAGCCTTGCGTACCGCGGCCACCAGTTCGCCACGCGTAAGTAGTCCAACCACGGTTTCGACGGTCACTTTTTCGCTGGCAAAGTTGACGCTGACGTTCAGCACCCCTTCCACCTTGTTGAGCGTGCGCTCGATGGTGTTGGCACAGTTGGCGCACGTCATGCCCAGCAGCGACAGATCAAGCGTGGCGGTTGGGATCTGATAGCCAGCTTTATCCACGCGCTGGATAACCTCGACCAGCACCTCTTTGGGCTTCGAGACGGTCGGATCATACTCGACCGTCAGCCGTTCGCTGGCAAAGTTGACCGACGCGCCATTCACCGTTTTGACTTTTTTCGCATTGCGCTCGACCGCGGCTACACAATTGGCGCAGGTGATGCCGATTACTGGTACGGTCAGCGTTTTTAGTGTAGACATTTTTTTCTCCGACTGGTCTACTTTAAGATGCAGGTGGGTAGTTGATCTCAGAAAGCAGATCCTGAATCTCGTCCCAGTTTGCAGGGTCATCCCACTCGATAACTACTTCTTTAGTGGCCTCATCTGCCTGCACACTGGACACGCCCTCAATTTCTTCGACTTCCATTTTAATTGTGCGGGTGCAGTGCTCGCAGCTAATGTTTGGGATTGTTACTGTTTTTGATGACATGTTTGTCTCCTGTATTTTTGATTCGATATTGAGTCCACTATAATTATTCATCGTGTGGTGCATGTGATTCCATTGCTTCTAATATCGGGCAATCGCTGGTTGGCCCATCGCCGTGACACTTATCAATTAAATGAGTCAACGCATTACGCATTTGTTCGAGAGCGGCAATCTTCTCATCAATTTGGGTAACCTTTTCATGTGAACGTAAACGCACATCGGCCTTACTTGCCGCTTCATCGACGCGCAACGTCAGCAGATCTTGTATTTCTTCGAGCGTAAAGCCTAACTCTTGCGCGCCTTTGATAAAGCGCAGGCGTGAAATACTTTCTGGCGGGTAAAGCCGATAGCCCGATTCTCGACGTGGTGGCTTCGGCAAAAGGCCACGCCGTTCATAGTAGCGCAGGGTTTCTACATTGACGTTTACGGCTTTGGCAAGTTGCCCAGAACGCAGACTATCCATCTATTTCTCCTTGAAATTTGTGTATAGTTGAATGATTGCTATAATTATACACCCCGTATACAGGTACGGAGTCAAGTGGCAATTTTTGGTTTTCGCTCGTATGACCGCACTCTTACGGAGGATGCATCTTTAATTGAAGCAATTTATCTATGTTTCGACGCACAGTTACTGGATCACGGCAGTCACGCGCAGCGGTAAACCTGAACATGTTTGCAAATCGCACAGCAATCTATATATAGTTAGCAAAGCTGTTCAAATTTATCCTCTATTATCTCGAAAAATCTTAGCTTGGAATTGATTTATGGTGAACAATATTCACGCCCAAAATAAAATGCTGATCAATCGCTATCGCGCGGCGCTTTACGATTGTGAAATCAATAAACTATCATCGCAGCTTCGCGAACTTTTTTCGCCCAACGCGATGATTCACCTTGCCACCCCCTTTGAAGATCTAAACGGGTCGGATGGGCTAGTGGAAGAAGCTTTCAAACCCCTGATTACGGCGATGCCAGATTTGGAGCGACGCGACTTCATTATGATGGCTGGGGAATCCAATGGCGCAAACTGGGTTGGCTGTGGTGGCCACTATATAGGTACGTTTCAGCAGCCATGGCTCGACATCCCGCCCACTCGGCACGCAGCGTATATGCGTTATCACGAGTTCTTTCGTATTGAGGATAATCAGATTGTGGAGACGCAGGCGCTGTGGGACATTCCATCGCTGATGATGCAGGCCAACGCATGGCCGATGGTGCCCTCTTTGGGCGTAGAGTGGCTGGCACCTGGCCCGGCAACGCAGGATGGTCTTTGCATTACGGCAGAGGATGAGGCCCACACAGAAGCAACGATGCAGACCGTTACAAATATGCTTATGGCGATGGTTAAGCACCCGCTCAGCGGCGGACCTGAAGTGATGGAGTTAGAGCGTTTCTGGCATCCGAAGTTCCTCTGGTACGGCCCGGCTGGGATCGGCTCCATGCGCGGCATTGATGGCTTTCGTCGCTGGCACCAGATCCCCTTTCTGAAAGCCATGCCCGACCGTCGCGGTGGCACTAAGGACAAGCCTGCTTATTTCGGTGAAGGAGATTATGTCGCCACTACGGGCTGGCCCAATATGAAGTCGACCTTTACTGGCGATGGTTGGCTGGGTCTGCCACCGACCGCTCGAGAGTTGACTATGCGCAGCCTAGATTTTTGGCGTTGCGAAAATGGTCTCATTCGCGAAAACTGGGTGCTGGTGGATCTGCTCCATATATACGCCCAATTTGGGATCGATGTCTTTGAACGAATGCGCGAAGTGACTGTGGCCCGTCAGCCATAATGCAACAGCAGGGATGTTTATATCATGACAGATCTCATTCAATGCATTATTCAATATCATTAATTCATCACTGTTAATTCATCACTACTTAGATGAACAAGTGCATGTCGTTACTAACATCTAATTTCTCAGTTTTCATAAGCGACCCTATCATGATAATGCTGATAACTCACTAGAGATTTTCGCCCCGTGATCCACAAAGAACGTACGCGCCACTTCCACCATCAGGTTGTACATCCGCTGCTCGATAGCCATACCCTCAACCGACTTAACCGCATCCATGGATCCATCCGCACGCCCAATATTATGTCGAAAACTATCGACCCACCACATCCGCAATCGCATCAACTAATCTATCGATATCCTCTGGCGTGTTATACCCCTGTACCGAAACGCGCACAAACGTATGACCATTCCATTCGAAAATCGGCACGATGATCTTATATTTTTCCCAAAAATGAATGTAGTCGCTCGCCTTGCCAGGAATAGAAATAGCCCGCAGTTGCGAAAACATAGAGTCCGGGCTGATAGATGGTAGATTAGAAAGAGCAAGGATTCGGCTCTCCGCCTCTCGGAGCAACGCGTTGCAGGCAGCCCTGACTTTGGGCCAGTCATTTTTTTCTTGAAACTTAATGGCTGCGGGCACGCTCAAAAAGGACGCTGGATCATCTGTGCCTGTGGCGGAGAAATAGTCGAGAAACTGCGAATTATCAGAGTTTGGTCGATCCCAGCCATGGCTAACCGACAGCGGATCCAGTGCTTCTTGCCGCTCTGGGCGGGCATAGAGAAATGCGGCCCCTTTTGGGCTACTGAGCCACTTGTGTGCATTACCCGAATAGTAATCTGCCCCAATAGCCTCCATATTCAAATCAATCTGACCGGGTGCGTGCGCGCCATCAATCACAGTGGTAATTCCTGCTTCTCCTGCTCGTTTACAGATTTCTTCAACGGGCATAATGAGCGCGGTGGGCGACGTAATGTGGCTGATGGAAATAACTTTGGTCTTCTCTGTCACACCAGCCCAAAGTTGATCGACAACATCTTGCGGATCCTCAATCGGGAGAGAAATGGGGCAGTTGACATAGACCGCTCCCTGTCTATCACAGTTGAATTGCCACGTGTTATTGACCGCGCCATATTCATGGTTCGTGGTCAACACTTCGTCGCCAGGATTCAATTTGAGCGAGCGGGCAACAATGTTAATTCCAAACGTTGCGTTGCGCACGTACACAATATTATCTGGATCTGAGCCAAGATAGGGGCCAAATCTGTTACGCGATTCAGTGAGTAAATCGGGCAGCCGCATCCCGATAAATTCAACAGGATTTCGCTCTAGTTCGCGCTGCCAGTTTTGATAAACATCAAAGACAGGCTTAGGGCAAGCACCATAGCTGCCGTGGTTAAGAAACGTGATATCTGGATCGAGCTGGAAGTGCGTCGCTAGCTCTGGTAACGGGAGCTGTAATTTCAACATAGTTTGCCTTTTTTTTGTGGTTAAATTATATCTTCTGAACCATTAGTTGTTTTATGCCTTTGTGTGTGAAAATTGTTGATAGAAGAGTCCCCCCGTTCATTTTATACCGCAAGTTGATAAACAGCAATCGTCAAACTACTTTCTCACAGTGAGCAACAATTATGAGCACACCACGAATGGGCCGCGCGCGCGCGGCCAAACACGCGGAGCGTCTCGCCAGCAACGGGAACCGTCCTTCGCCGATTAAAAAAGGATTGAGCGGTGGTCAATATAGGCCGCTTACCGAGCAACAAGTGCAGCAAATTCACACCGCCGCGCTCGACGTGCTCGAAGAAATTGGCATGGGCGATCCGGGCGATCTGCTGATCGAGTTAGCCACGGCCAAAGGTGCATGGATCAACCAGAAAGGGCGGCTTTGCTTCCCGCGCGGATTAATTGAAAAGCTAATTGACGGTGCAGCGAAAGAGCTAATGCTCTACGGACGCGCTCCGAAACATGATTTGGAGATCGCCAAAGAAAAGGTCTACTTTGGCACGGGTGGCGCGGCGATCTCGGTGCTCGATTTTAAGACGGGCGGTTATCGCAACTCGACACTCGTGGACATCTACGATTTTGCGCGACTTGTGGATCAACTGCCCAATGTCAACTGGTTCACCCGGTCGGTGATCGCCACTGAGCTGACGCAGCCGCTCGCGTTGGATATCAACACTGCGTATGCGCTGATGGCTGGCACACAAAAACATGTTGGCACAGCCATTACGCTGCCCGAAAATGTCGCGCCTGTGGTTGCGCTCTTTGACATTGTAGCGGGTGGAACGGGTAAGTTTAAAGCGCGCCCCTTCTGCAAGCTGCACACTAGCCCGATTGTGCCACCCCTGCGTTACGGGGCCGATGCGCTGGGCGTGATTGTCGAAGCGATGAAATATGGATTCCCCATTAATGCGATTACAGCGGGTCAATCCGGCGCGACGGCCCCGGCCACGCTGGCGGGCACGCTTGTGCAAACCTTTGCCGAAACACTGGCCACGCTCGCCTTTGTCAACCTGATTGAGCCGGGCTACCCCTTTATTTTTAGCAACTGGCCCTTTGTGTCGGATCTACGCACCGGCGCGATGACGGGCGGCAGCGCGGAAGGTGGGTTGCTCAACGCGGCCGCGGCGCAGCTCGCCAACTTTTATAATCTGCCCAGCGGCGTTGCGGGTGGTATGCCCGATTCGAAGATTCCCGATGTTCAATCGGGCTACGAAAACGCGCTGCCCAACGCCATGTCCGGGCTGGCGGGTGCGAATTTGATTTATGAATCATCGGGTATGTTGGCGAGTCTGCTAGGCTGCTCGTTCGAGGCGTTTGTGATCGACGACGAATCAATCGGCTCGGTCATGCGCGCGATCCGCGGGATTGAGGTGACAGAAGAGACGCTGGGGATCGACACGATCGCGGCTGTCGTCGAGGGCGCGGGTCACTTCCTCGGCACGGCGCAAACGGTTTCTGTGATGGAAACGGAATATCTCTATCCTGTGGTGGGGGACCGTGTCACGCCTGCGCAGTGGGCCGAATATGGTGCAAAAGATATGTGGCAACGGGCGCGCGAGAAGGTAACCGAGTTGATGCAGGTTTATCCCGACTATGTGACATCCGAACAAGATCGGGCGATCCGTGAACAGTTTGATATTAAGATGAATTTGGACGAAATGGGTAGTGGTTCGGGACGCTGGTAGATGGGTTAAGTCGAAGGGATATGTGGTTGGCGATCCATGGGATCGCCATAATTCTATCGAATCATCCGCTGTCTGCGCGTCTATCGCTATCGGATATTTGATGGTCAAAGCAGCAATTTCGTCAGTGCGGACACAAGAATAGCTGATCGCACATTGTGGAGTCGTGGCAAAGATAATTGCCCAGCTATCTTCGTGATCCGGCCAATTGACCATCATTTTAAATACACCCAAAATATTATTTCTTCTTCGGTTTCTTCGAGCGCAGCGCCGCACCATATGCACTCTCCGCCCATTCAATCATATCATCTGGATTGTCGAGTACCTCTTCTGGCGCTTGATAGTAGGACATTGCCATCGGCTTGCCGCGTTTGCCATCGTATATAAATGGCTCCGATTCGTGCGCTTCAAAATCGGGCTTGTTCTCTTTGTCCACCTTGAGATACAAAGTCGAATCTGCCACCAAACCAAACATCAACCCCTCGCGAAAAATGCCATAGCCTCCAAACATGCGCTTAGCAGTCACATTGGGGAAATCTTCTAAAAGTTCGAGTAAATGGGTAACAAAATCTTGCTCTTCAGACATCTAATATCTCCTCTAGAAATAAGATTCTCCATTAAGCTTACGCTGCATGGGCAGTCTACTTTAAACGCAAGAATCGGATAGTTTTCTAGCAGAAACAGGGGTAAGATTCAGTAGAAAAATTAATCGATCATCATGGAGGAACAAATGAACTCAATCACTTTTCACCCTATCCCGACGGCAACTGTAGCCAAACTACAAAATGGTGGCCTCGACGCCAATGGACAGCACCCAGAACACCACGTCTCCGACGGCGTACCCTGTCGACACTGTTTGACCGAAATTCCAGCCGGTGAGCCATACCTCATTCTAGCCTATCGACCATTTCCCAACGTTCAACCCTACGCAGAGATGGGTCCAATATTTCTTCATGCAGAGGCTTGCCCAGCCTACGTGAAATTGGACAAAATTCCAGCCATGTTTTTAACGTGGGAAAAGTTGCTGATTCGCGGCTACAGTAAAGAGAATCGCATCGTATATGGCAGCGGACAAATTGTACCCACAGAGACGATGGCAGAGGAAGCCTCGCGCTTGTTAGCAAAGCCAGAGATAGCCTATGTTCATGTCAGATCAGCATCGAATAATTGCTATCAATGTCGAATTGAACGAGGCGAATAATCAAAAAAATTTTCGCTAGTTCTGTCGAGTTTGGTGGATACCATGAAAGTCAGTATCTAACACAGAGAGCGCAAAGGAGAACAACAAAAACTAAGTTTTCCTTCTTTCCTCTGCGCTCTTTGCGTCTCTGCATTTATGGCTAAACTAGAAAAATAATTATATGGATTTCAGAGATTTTCTGGGGTAGCTTGCGGCCATACTGTATATTTTATTTTTTGGAATGGCCTAGAATGCGCTATCAGACCCATTCGTTCCATTCAACGCCATCGACACATCAAACGGCGCTAATGTCCACGGACTCTGCATGGTACCATCGGATCCAAAACCAAGCGCGACCTCTTCCAAAATTTCTACACGCGGATGGGCTTCTGCCTCGGCGCGCAGACTCGGGCTGATCCACATCTCGTCCAGCGTTAGCGTATCGTGCATAAAGACCATCAGCGCGGTCGCTTGCGGCTGACCACAGATGCGTAGGCTGGTCATCAACGCCCGTTTATCATCGGGCATACACATAGGCAGGTGGTTGCGGCGTGCGCCAAAGATGCCAGAAGTAATGCCGTTCATGTACATCACCTGCCAGTTGATCTCGTCCGCTACGCGAAAAGTCGTCACATCGGCAAAACCAAGCCCCGTACTGTTCCCATGCGTGGCTTCCGTCAACGTCAGCACGCTGATAATCGCCAAATCCGGCCCGTTAAAAACCTCTGGCTCGCGCGGCAGCATCAAGCGACCCGTAATGTTTGGATCCATGCCTGCGCCGCTAATGTCCTTACCCATGGCCTTTAGCACCAGCACATCTACCTTTTCAAATGGAATGCTGGGCATCATATCCTTTGACAATTGCTGCAACTCGGCCTCACGATCCAGCCCCACCTCGGCTGGCGTCATCCCATCGATAATCGCGGTCTCGTCATACGCATTCTCGACCAACACAACCGCACCGGCAAAGTTCGTGTTTGTCTCATAAACGCGTGCGGCTGGAGCCAGATACTTTTGGAAAGCAGGCACGCCGCCCGTATGCATAATCGATGCGCCAAATTGTTTACCAAAGCCGATCACGCACATCTTCGACGGTCCACTTTCCAAATGGCTACGGAAGTCAGTATGAGGCTTAATACGGCTCACTAGGATCGCGTGATCCGCGGCCGCCGCATTCACGTCTTGGTATAAAATTGGGCCATCCACAATCTTGCCGATCTTCTGGACTTCCATCGTCGGGCGGAACTCAACACCCATGCTTTCGGGCGTGACGCCAAGGTTAGCCAGCACATCCATCTGCCCCTCGACCGTTGCCCCACCGTGGCTGCCCATCGTCGGGATCACAAATGGCTTCATTCCCTTTTCGGTCAGCCGGTCCAGCACGTTTTTGACAACGAGGGGCAGGTTGGCAATCCCGCGGCTGCCGACTCCCACGGCCACCGTATCGCCCGGCGACATCTTCGTCATCAGCTTGTCAGTTGCATCACGCGCTGCGGCGGGGATATCCTCAATCTTGGTTGCGTCGAAAGTTTGGCGCACGTGCAAGAGCGTCTCGGGCAGCGGTGCAGGGAAGTCGATATCTTTAATTTGCTCGAATAATTTCATGGTCGCTCCAGATGATTAAATGGGGATGCGGTTGAGTTTGGGGATGGGGTCTATTGTATCGCTTTAGCTATTAAAGGGGAAAACAAATGTTGTCCTAACGATTATATTCTGACTATACTCTCAATCCACGAAGGGGTCGCTGTAGCGAGAATCGGAAATGAATTGCTCATCGGTCAGACTTTTGAGAAAATTCACTAAATCGTTAGCTTCCTGATTGGTAATTTCAAACCCCGGTACGAAACCACTCTTGTACGGACTCTGGCGTCCGTCGCCTGCATGTTCGCCATCTTCGATAAAACGACCGCCATCGGCATAGTGCTGGATAACCTCTTCCAGCGTTGCGATGCTGCCGTCGTGCATATAGGGAGCGGTCAACTCTACATTGCGCAGTGAAGGCGGACGAAAACGCCCCATATCGTCTTCATTTCTGGTAAACTCGTGCAACCCTGGATTGACTTGGGGATAGGCTCCTGTACTGCCGATGTTGTAGAGGCCATTGTTCTGGAAAACCTTTTCAACAAAGGTGCTATTTTGGTGAACGGTTGATCCCGAAAAGTTGAAGCCACCATGACAGTGATGACATTCGAAGCGCTCTGACAGAAAGAGATTCATGCCGCGACGGGCGGATTCGGAAAGCGCACTTTTGTCGCCCGCATACACGTACTGATCGTAGGATGAATTTCCCGAAATCATGCTACGTATGAAGGAAGCCAATGCTTTCACCGTATTGCCAATCGAAAACGGATCGTCATCATCCGGAAAAGCAGCTGGAAATAGCTCTTGATAGCGCGCATCCTCGGTTAACCGTTCGAATACTTCCGCTTCATATCCAGTGATGCCTAGTTCTATCGGAAGCTCACCAAACATTGGAACGACAATCTGTTTTTCTAACTCATCCAAAATAGGGTTGGCCCAGGTGAGCGTTGCGTTATAGGCCACGTTAGCCAATCCCGGCGAGTTGCGCATGTGCATTTCACCTGTCGAACCAGTTGGCAACTGATGACCGTCGGCAAATGCCAGCGATTGCAGATGACAACTGCCGCATGATTGGGTGCCGTTGCCGGAAAGGCGCTCGTCGTAAAAAAGGTAACGTCCCAGCTCGACTTTGGCGGCGGTCATAGGATTATCGGCAGGCACACGCGGCAGCGGAAAACCTTGTGGTAAAGCCCATTCATAGTCGGATCCCTCAGGTTGTGCTGCATCCTGAGAGGAAAGTTTTGTAGTTGATATTGCCTCGTGACCGTGATCATGATCGTGAGCGTGATCTGCATGCTCATCCGATGGAGAGAACAAGCTACTACTAGCCATCCCCATGCTCCAGACCAGCACGCCAGCAACTATGGCCGTACCGAGCAGGGAGATGCGGCCTCTCCCCAGCTCGATATTTCGCCATACAATAGGCGCGGCTCGATTACCGAAGTAGAGCAGCGCAGCCAGTGCAAACAATTCAGCGATCAACGTCACAATAGTTGACCAATCTATGCTATGGGCGTGGCCGCTAAACGGAAGCCCTATCCAATGAGCGCAGGCCCCTCCCCATCAATCAAGTGAACGTTCGATACATAGTAGCGCATATCGTTAATCACAGTAGGTGTACCGGCCGATCCTAAAACATATTCGTCACCGCAGCGTAGCTCTTCACCGCCTGCTTTAAACGCAAACTGTAGCGAAAGTTCATTGTCTGCTGTAACTGCATTTTCCGCTGAATCAGTAGGATTCGAATTTTCATTCACTGCAGTTTCATCGGTCGGTATAGGTTGACACGCAGCCAAAATTGACAGCATCAGGGTCAGCCCCAAGAGGGCTAGTTTAGTTGGGTTATAAGATTTCATCAAGGTTCCTTCTCGTGCTTAAAACTGTAAATATTGCTTTCAACTAACGTAAAGGCGTGATATATCTGCGTGCAGAAGCACATTATCAGCCGCATATTGATATAGGCAAACTTTGATGAGCAAAATTTGATCCGTTATATCACGCATACGCTCTTATTATAGCAACAGAGAGTTAAATATCCTAGTAGTTAGCTTACATAGGACGTAAGGAAAATTGTGCAGCAGATCGACACGCAGCAGGCCAATCTGGGCCATGATCATTATGGTCCACGCGCAGCCCATTGTCACCGGGCCGTGACGCGGCGCGCGCCATCTGATGGAACAAGCGGTAGTGATTCGAGAGCGAGGTAGCGATAGGGGTGAGCTGGAAGGTAGCTCAATTTTTCTTAAGAATATCAATAGCCCAGTAGGATCAGTCAATGTTGTTAGGTTAGTGGCCATGGACCAACAGAGTTCTTATGGATTAGTTTGGGGATGATGAGGTGGAGTTATTTATTAAGCAAGGTACTAATTTGGTTGCGGAACCAGTTTGTACGAGCGAGCTGAGCTTTTGATCGATTGTGATGCTCCACGCTGCTCCGATCAAACACGGTCTTCATATCAAAATATGGATAAAATTCTTCGAAAACATTGCTTTCAAGTGCTTCAATTATTTGATCAACGGCATCTTTAGCAGCAATATTTGGTTCATTGTCTTTGTGTATTACTTGATACCCGCCGCGGGCCTGTCGTATTCCTGCAACAATTTTGAGCAAGCATTGGTTTTTTTGTTTTAATAACTCAGCCATATACGCATCTATATCAAAATCGGGGACCGCTTCCATAAAGTTTTGTGGATGATATAGGTAGCTCTCGATCGAGTACAAATCCAATATAAACAACCTTGGATATTTTTCATGTATTCTTTCTATTTCATCCGGAGTCAAGTAATCTCGATCCATCAAGCCAGAAAACCCTGAATAGTCCTTCACTTTAAAGTAGACGCTATTTTTGTCTTTTAATGGTGTAAAAACTTTTTGGCTGAGCTTTAACCCCTGATAAAGCAGCGCGTCCTGATTTTCACAAAAGATAATCTGTTTATCTTCAAAAAGAACAGGAAGTACGTCTATGGGAACGGCAATTTCGTATATTTCAGTCGAATCTTTTGGCTCAGGTATTAGTGTACGGGGCAGATCAAAATCGTATTGATCGAAATCGAGAATTGCCGAATGGTTGGTCTCCTGTGCGTATTGGATGAACCCAAGTGAGTGGCTGGCGGTCCACAATTGGCAGCCATCGGGAATCCAGTTTTCGACGATTTCTTTAAGCAATGTGTATTGCAGCGCAGTGTTAAGATGAACATCAAGTTCATCAATAAAGTAGATAGAATCAGTATAAAATTCGCGCCGATTAAAGAGATTTAGCAGAATGTTAAAAACCTCTTTTTCACCGCTGCTTAACAGATCATAGTGGATATCCGAGTTTCCTTTTCTAAATCGAATATCCGCGACTTCGTTCTGAAGCGAGGGTATCAACCTTTCCAATATTAATGATGTCGCAGGTTCAGGGCCAAATATTCGTTTTAGGCTGCCATTTAGCGGCTCAATAAATTTCTCGCGTAGCTGTCGCGAATCAAAGCTATCAGCATCAAAGACTTCTTCTAAAATCCGCAGTGCAATTGCGTCGATATCGTTTTCAAAGCGCTCATCTCGATCAATATATCGCTCAGGACGATCTTGGTCGGCAGAGATATTAATACCGTTAACTCTGCCCTTTTTTTGAAGCTTTGGTATTTGGCGCAGCGCACTACGGCCATAGAAAGCATTTGTAGCGCTCATATTTGTCGAAAATTTACCATTCACTTGTTCGACATACTTGTCTTGGGTAAATTCTATACGAGTCTCAAAATTTTCTGAGTTAAATTTCTTGTAATATTCAAAGAAACTTTCACTACCCCCCAAGCTATGTCCATCTTTCGCAGAAGTTTTTGATAGCAAGCTAAATGCGTCAAAGATCGACGTCTTTCCGCTACCGTTAGCCCCAATCAGTAGGACCAATTTCGGTGGCGGCTCAAGACGCGACAAATCCAACGACAGATCGGTAAAGCGTTTGAAATTTTTAAGATGGACCGTTTTTATAAACATGATATGTGCATTGTAAAACAAAATAGTCTTAATTTGCTACATTTGATTAGTTGCAGCCTAAAGCAGGGGCGTCAGCAGATCGGCCAGAGTCGCCGTCGTGTCGAGATCATCCGCTATCCACAGTGCGGATTCAAGCGCATTGGCACGATTCGAGGGCAGCGCATCGTGCGCCAATTCGCGAAATTTGTCGGTGAGTTCCTTGTCGGTGGGGTCGTCGGTCCATTTGGCCTGCATGGTGCCAGAGTCATACGTTGCGCCGTCGGTGGTTTCGATAATGACGCGCGAGAGGCGATCTTGCGGGAATTGGGCATTGTACTCATCATCATCTACTAGTTCGACCATGTCGGCCAGGCGCAGGATCGTCGGATCGGTGAGCGTATCGCCGCTTAGTTCATTTAAGCCTAATTTGTGATGAACCAACGCCGCGGCTACTGGATAGGGTAGGCTGTACTGCGCCTGTTCGGTATCCGCTGGATGACGCATGGCAAGGCGCGTGGCTTCGTGGAAGGCATGGACGCGGATCGCAGCGATGTTGGCTGGCGCGACGTTCTGTTCGGCTTGAATCTTGAGCGAACCAGCAATCGATGGTTGCGCCCAATAGCAGACGGCGTACGGCTTAAAGAATTGGATCATTAGTGACCAATCTTTACCCAAAGTCTCATAATATTGGGCCACATCTTCAGCCTCGACCGTTATTGCGGGTGCGCCCGTAAAGCCATCTGCGGCCATTAAGCCCGCGCTGACGCCAGCCATCGCGCCCCAGCCGGATCCATCTTTCACCATGGTTGGATGATCGATACAGCGCATCATTTGCGAACGGGGCCCGTGGTATTCCGCGATGCCTAACGCGTGGCGAGTTTGTTCGCGGCCAAGGCCTAGTCGGCGTGCCACAATTGCGGCGGTGCCGAGCGAGTTCCATGCGCCAGATGTATGGTAGTCGCACGCGGTAGCGTGAAGTGCGGTGCCCGCGCGTATCGACACTTCGTAGGCCATCACCAGCGTGGTGATCAGCTCTTCGCCGCTGATGTCGCCGCTTGGATCCAGCCCAACGGTTGCCAACGCTGCGGGAACTTGCGCCACGCCCGCATGTCCCTTGACCGGGCGGCAACTGTCATGCATGTCCAGCGCGTCGATTGCCATGCCGTGCGCCAGTGCTGCACCAACCATTGAAACGGGTCGGCCATCGAACCAGAGCGCGGTATCGTTACCGCCAAAGGCACGTGCCGCATGGTTATAGATAATATGCGCGAGCTCCGTCTGTTTGCCGCCAACGGCCACACCAATGGTGTCGAGCAGACAGCGCTTGGCCTGATGCCATACATTGTCAGGGATGTCGCTTCGTTTTAGGTCGTGAATAAAGTCAAATAAATCCATGGGTTGCTCCTAAATTTTGCTGACTCTGGCAGAATTAGCGGGGGATCAGGCAAATCGAAAATATCATGTCGGTTGGCTGAGTGGAGATAGCATTTTATGGGTATACGAACAAAAGCAACATGTGAGGTTGTATACAGTGAGATTGCTTCACATCGATATCTGTAGACTGCGACGGATAACAAGGGAGAAACCCACATTCCGCAAATGGTCCACAAAATAAGTCAAAGCGCTCACGCCGCTTCCCCTGCGCCGCGTTGGCGAGACTTTTCCGTCGCTTCGACCAGCACCAATTTGCCGATCTCTTGCACTGCCGCCCACGTAGCTGCGTCGACCCAGATGCCCGATTCGATGTGGTGACGGCGCTGTGCCGCAAAGTGCGCGGGCGAATATGTTTCCATCAACTCCTTCTGTTGCCGCGGCGCACGCAGATCGGCTGCCACCAGTGGGCTGTTCGCTGCAAAAGATAGTGTGAGATCGACCGCTTCGCGCGAGGGGATCAGCAGGGGTTCTTTTTCTCCATCTGCTAGGTATTGACTAATTTTGGGGAATGACGCACCGGCGTCGATAGTAACAATCGTTCTGAGGTGCAAAGTAGGTTCGTACCAGCGTGCGGCTAAGTTCACACCGCGCCTCGCGCAGCGGATCATGTAGGCAAGCAAAAATAGTGGATGGCGGCACTGTTTGATTTTAAGCGTTGTTTGTTGTTGAGCTATCGCTTGCGCATATCCGATATCGAGCGGAGTTGGGCCGATGAATAGGCAACTATTACCGGCTCCGTCAAAGGTGGCGGCATCGATTGACTGAAGTGAGGAGATTTGCGGTCGCTCGGTAAGGAGTTGATAAAATGGGACAATGGCGTCGATACCATGCAGCGCCAGCCAGCCAATTGCTTCCGCGGCATCTTCCATTTCGCCCACGCTAACGCCCAATCCTTCAAGTGCTTTGCGACAGAACATGACAATTTCGTTATGCGAAACAACGATTTGAGACAAAGAAATTTGAGGCGCGGTAAGCATCAAATGTCAGGTCCTGTTGGCATGGTTGGCAAGAACCAATCATCGGTAAAGGCTGGGGTCAGTTCGCTCATTAGTGGCGCACCTTGAAAGAGCGTAATGCGCACCCAAAGTGACGATTTTGGATCAAATTTGCTTGCGCCAAAGAAGGAGAGTTTGCAGCGCAGCAGGTGGATGGGCAGGCACGATTCGGCCAGTAGATTATCTTGGATATCGCCATAATCTGTCGCGCTCATCGATTGGATCCGGCGCACGATGCCACGCTGTTGCGGGTGACGCAGCAGAAATTCGCAGGTGAGCGCGGTGGGGTGTTGGGCCAAGTCGGTGCAGAGCAGATCGTAGCAGTCGCGTACGTCGCGACCAATCGCAAGCTGGATCTCTTTTTCTGCGCCCGGTTCTTCAAAACGTTGGCCGATGCGCGGCTCTTCTTTTTCTGCAGATCGATACCAAAAGAGCGTCTGTTCGACCGGATCGTCAAAGTCGACGGCCAGCGCCCATGCATAGCGCGATTCGATGAGCGAGCGCAATTGCACCAGCGGCATCTGTGGCGTCACGTCGTATACTTCATCTACGCCCATTTGCTCGCCCAGTTCGTCCACAAGCTCGGGATATAGTTCGATCAAGATCGAGTGGATCATCTCCTGCGTTTCGAGGCTCCACGTTTTCGCAGCGTCGTTTACAAGTTGCTGCCACGATTGGATTGTCCACATGGCTAGTTCGCCCAACTCGCGCAGCATTTGCGCATTTTTGGCCGCTTGCGGTGCGTGATCGGTAAAGATCTCGGCCACGTGGACACGCGCTCGCGCAACCAGCAGACGGAAGCGGTCAATGTGGGCGGGCGTGACTCCGGCTTCAATGGCTCGCGCCAACGCGGTCTCGCGCATGAGGATCCACTGATTGATAAGCAGCGGATGGCTGACCAAAAATGGGGCCATGCCGAGGCCGGTCGAGTTACCGATTCCAAGGTAGCGCGCCAGCTTTTTGTCCAGCGGTACGGCTTGGTCGGGATTGCACACGTAGGCCATGTAGTTTGCTTGGTCGATGCTAAATTGACGCAGCATGTAGACGGTAAACATCTGCGCCCGAAAGCTACCCGCCAAAGCGTTTCGCTGCTGTACTTTCTCGAAATCAGCCAGCCCAAATTTCCCGTTGCCGTAAACGGCGGTTGTGCGATAGAGGTAGCCAACTTTCGCCAACTTGCTGGCATCGGGCTGTTTGCCCTGCGCCAATGTTTCGACCACGTGCGTAAAGTTGCGCACGCTTTTATTGGCCCGCGACAGCACCAGTACTTTGGGCCAACAGCGACCCGCTTCTTGCTTGGGCAGGTTGGCGCGCAGTTCGGCCAACTCGTCCTCGCTTGGGTCCCCCTCAAAGAGACAAAAGGCCACATCCCACGCTTCGGCAATCACGCGATCGCTGCGCAGTTCATCGTCTAAATACATGGAAAAGATAATGAGCGAATAGACCTCGTTGGGTCTTTGTTCTTTCCCGTCAATCATGGCTCGATAGATGCAGAGGCCGTAGCCCTCATTGTCGAGTTCGAAACGAGCCCGTTCTATGGACCACGCGTCAGCGGCCATTTTTCGTACGAGGCTGCGCACGAAGCTGATTCGTGTTTGGTGAAAAGCGCCCAGTCTCTCTAGCCGCATAACGGTTTCTGGCAAGCGGAGGGTGGGTTGTAGGGATTGTGTGGTTTGTCGGCTCATGTTGGTCTTGTGTGTGTTGGTGCAATGAATAACTGCTGATAAGGTGAAGAGATACAGAGTGAGGGGACACAATGCTATCCAACTAGTTGAGTAGTCCGACGAGCGGAGGCTGAGCCTCGCACGGAGCGAAGCGAAATGCAGTGGTCGAAGCCGTAGCGGTAATCTTTTGGTGCGTTATATCCGCTGCGGTTTTGATTGTTGTGCTATTGCACAAGCTCAGCCTCCGCTATTTGGACACCCACAACCTCTTCACCCTGTCACCTCTTCATGTTTTTTGCCCTTCAAAAGATTCTTCGAAAAAACGTAGCCAATTCCCGCCCATAATCTTTGCCACATCTTTCTCGTCAAAGCCATGATCGCGCAGCCCCTGAACAATATTGGGGAAATCCGCATTGTTGGCGAACCAAGTCAGCGGATCGGGCCATTTTGCATCGGCAGCGGATCCTTCACCGTAATCGACCTCTTTAGTCCAGCGCCCGTTGCGCATCCATTCTAAAATCGAGAGCGGCTGCTTTTGGCAGAGATCGGTGCCAATAGCGATGTTATCAATCCCCATAAGGTCGGCAGTTTGTTCGACCATTTGGCAAAACTCAGGCAGCGTGCAGTCCGAATGATTTTTGAGGTGGAAGGGATAAAGGCTAAAGCCTAAAATACCACCGGTTTCTCCCAAAGATTTTAGCACAACGTTCGATTTATTGCGTAGCGCATCGCGGAAAAAGGTGGGGTTGGCGTGCGAAACGGTGATGGGCCGGGTCGAGTGTTCAATCGCTTCGAGGGTACTGCGTTCGCCGCTATGCGACATGTCGATCACCATACCGACGCGGTTCATTTCGGCCACAGCTTGTTTGCCAAAACGGGTCAAGCCTGTATCTTTGGCTTCATAGCAGCCACTTGCCAGCAGACTTTGATTGTTGTAGGTAAGCTGCATAAAGCGCACGCCCATCTGATGAAAAAGTTCGATGAAATCAAGGTTTCCATCCAGTGGCGTACAGTTTTGAAAGCCAAAGACAATTCCGGTGCGGCCTTCGGCTTTGGCTGCCCGCACGTCGTCTGCTGTACGCACAGCCCGGATCAAGTCCGCGTGTTGCTCGAAAAGCCGATTCCACGCGCCAAGATTGCGCATGGTTTCGAGCGTCTGTTCCCAGTAGCAGACAGTCACGTGGACGCAGGTTACGTCGCCAGCACGCATCTGTTCGAATACTTCGCGATCCCAGTTGGCGTACTGGACGCCGTCGATAATATATTCTGGCATAGTTTGCCTCGATAAGTTTGTGAAGCAATTCAAATGGGTGGAGAAAACACCGGAAGGTACATGTAGTTGGGCACAACCCACATGCGCCGCTTTGACCAAATAATTTTGGACATTCGGCTCAAGTCTTGGTCAATGCGACGCACGCAAGTCTCATCTGCGCGCACGCTAATCCTGCCTCTCCCGTGAGAAAGTGTGCGTCGCACTGGTTTCTGGCAGAATCATGTGTCCCTTAAGCAGCGAACCAGTGCGGTGCACACGGTGCACATCCATGTCGCTCTCTCCAGCTACGTGCACTTTCCACTGATAACCCTTCGCATCCAAGTTTATATACTTACCCAGAAAATTCCATATCACACTCCAAAGAGCAGAAATGGGAGAGAACGTTTCTGGGGCTCGATAGTTGAATCGTCTTGGATCTAAAACAGAAACTGCCAAGAGCGTCGGCTCTCAGCAGCAATCGTCTATTTTTGTCAACACAAGCGGCTTAATCATGAGATCCGTTTTTGCAGCGTGCCTTTTTTCTCGATGACTCGGATTCCTGCATTTTGCGAAATAGTTGCCAACATATCGCCATGGTCATAATCAAAAATGGTGCGTAGGGCTTTGCGCATTTCGATAGTCGAACGTGCGCCGCGGGTCAATGCGTAGAGGCCAAAACCGGATGGACTCTTGCCCCATGCAACCGCACCTTCGTTGCGCATAATGTCAAAAATTTTCTGCTCCTCTAATGAAGCAGATGTGTCAATATTCATGGCCGAGAGTGCATTGGCATTTGCGCGTTGTAACTCCATCAAGCCATGCCCAAAGGTCTCGATATTATCTTGCGCAACGGCTGGATAGAGCGTCTTTTCAACAATGTGACCGCTGTCGTCAGTAGATGTACCCTGTGCATGAACTAATGCCGCTAATCGATCAACTTCAAAAGTCTTAGGGTGTTCTGCGACGCGCGGTAGAACCAATACAAAACCCCATGCACTCTTTTCATCGCTATCAAGCTCCGCACGTTGATGGACCAGTGGTGCCTGATTTGCGGTTTGCTCGGCATCAACCAACAGCAATCCACCCTGCATAGAAGCGGCAATATTGATATTTTGAGTGGGCTCCAAGCCGAGAGCAGACGCAATAAATTCAACATCGGTGCGATCTCGCCCGTTGACTAGCGCCGCAATAGTTGCCATGCCAAGTCCCATTTGCGCGCGTGACCCAAGCCCCATGTATGCAGGGATCGCCTGTTCGATTTCTATTTCTGCAGGTGTAGTCAGAGCGTGCTTTTCATAGATTCTTTCTAGATACGAAGCCGCTACATCCGAGCGCCCACCGGTGACAAGAAATTGCTTGTTGGGTTGTGCTTCTACTCGGATTGATGGATGCTGCAACGCCACGCAGAGCATAGCAATATGGCGTGCGCCATCACGATTTAGGTTAACTGCACCAAGTGGCAGACAGGAAGGGACGATGGTGTCGTAAAACATAGACTGGAGTTGATGGGTAAGAATGATTGGTTATGAAAATGTGTCTGGTAGTTTATGTTTATAAACGTCTTGCGATTCTGCACTGCTAGCTTCTAATATGATCTCGCTTTTTGTATTAATCACCGGATCCATCTGAGCTAACGTTTCTAAAGGAATATGACAGAAGATCTTATGTCCATCACCTGCATCGCGCCACGGTGGGATCTCATTTTCGCAGATCTTGCCACCGTCTGGTAGCAGATCGCGACGTGGACAGCGCGTGTGAAAACGGCAGCCACTGGGCGGGTTTACCGGACTTGGTACCGATCCCTCTAGGCGGATGCGTGTTTGCTCTGCGGTTGGATCGGGTACAGGGACAGCCGATAGTAATGCCTCTGTATACGGGTGATAGGGCGGATCGTAGATGGCGGCGGAAGGACCGATTTCCATGATCTGGCCGAGGTACATTACAGCCACATAATCCGAGATAAAACGCACTACGCTTAAATCGTGGGCAATAAAGATCATGGTCGTGTCAAACTCTTGTTGAATTTCCAACAATAGGTTGACAACCGCAGCCTGGACGGATACGTCTAATGCGGAGACTGGCTCGTCGCACAAAACCAGATCTGGACGTCCGGCGAGGGCGCGGGCAATGCCTACACGCTGCTTTTCGCCACCGCTTAGCTGACGCGGCAAACGGTCGTAATAGAATTCATCAAGCTTAACCGCACGCAACAAGCGCACCACTTCTTCGCGCAGCGCTTTGCCTCTTAAGTTGCGGAAGAGCTTCAACGGACGCTCGATCTGCTTTCCTACAATGTAGTTGGGGTTCATGGTCGAGTCTGGATTCTGGAAGACCATTTGCAGATCTTTGATCAGGTCCATGCTGCGTTCGCGCACTTTTCCACCGATGTCGCTGTCCATAAACTCGGCATCGCCACCGGTCATTGCTTCGAGACCAATGAGTGTTTTAATGAGCGTGCTTTTACCGCAGCCCGATTCGCCAACAACGCCTAGTGACTTGCCACGGAAAACGTCGAATGTTACACCATCAACGGCCTTTACATATTGGCGCTTGCCAAATAACCCATCGCGACCGTTGTCGTAATAAGTCTCCATTTCGTGAACTTGCAGAAGGGCACTTGTTAGTGCTTCGTCCCCGGTTGAGGATTGCGTAAGCGGTACAATTCCCTCGGGTGGAGTCCAATCATCGGCGACAATTTCTTCGGCATAAAGACAGCGCACAACATGGCCAGATGAAAGTTCGCGCAGTTCGTGGCGTTGTGCATTACAGGTGTCGCGCGCGTAGTCGCAACGTGGTGCAAAGAGACAGCCTGGGGGCAGGTCGTCTGGTGATGGCACGCGCCCGCGAATGGGGTAGAGAACGCTGCTTTCTTTGTCGCGGCCCAATTTGGGTAGACAGCGGATCAATCCTTGCGTGTATGGATGACGTGGATTGGCAAAGACTTCTTCGACCGAGGCCATTTCGATTAGCTCACCTGCGTACATAACGCCGACACGATCTGCCACACGGGCGATGATGCCCATGTTGTGGCTAATGAGCATGATTGCGGTGTCGAATTCTTTGCGCAATGTGTTAACCAAATCAAGCACGGCGGCTTCGACGGTCACGTCGAGCGCGGTGGTTGGCTCATCCATAATCAGTAGCGCAGGGTTATTGAGCATGGCCATGGCGATCACAATGCGCTGCTGCTGCCCACCAGAAATTTGGTGAGGGAAACGCTGCATCACATTTTCGGGGTCAGGCATGTTGACGAGCTTAAGCATTTCGATCGATCGATTACGTGCATCGCTTTCAGAGACAGCGTGATGTACCGTTAGCACCTCGTTCATCTGTTCGCCAACGGGCAATACAGGGTTTAGCGACGTCATCGGATCTTGGAAGACCATGGCGATCCGATCGCCGCGCAGCGCTCGTAGCTCCTCTTCAGAGCGGCCAACCAGCGATTCACCTTGAAAGATAATATCGCCTTTAGAGATGCGGCCATTGCGCCCCAAATAGTTGACCATGCCATAGGCTAGGGTGCTTTTGCCACAGCCCGATTCACCTACAATGCCAACAGTTTCGCCACGTCCAATGTCGAATGAGACATCGCGCACGGCATTTATATCGCCCATTCGCGTTTCGTAGGCAATACCAAGATTGCGCACGCTGACGACGAAATCACTATCGTTGGAGGTGGTTAAAGAATCGTCGGATGAGAAAGTTAAGGTAGATTGTGTCATATTTTTATCGATACCGCTGAGTTTCTTCGTTCAGGCCATCTGCCATTAAGTTTAGTCCTACAACTAAGGTCGCAATTGCTAATGATGGCCACAATGCTTCCCACGGGTGCCCAGCCTGAATAAGCCGCCTTCCGCTAAGTACCATGCTCCCCCAATCGGGTGATGGTGGTGGTAGCCCTAGCCCAATAAATCCGAGTGTACCAATCGCAAAGATTGCATATCCAACGCGCAACATTGCATCGATGATGATGGGGCCACTGGCATTGGGCAGAATTTCGACGAGCATAATATAGGCTGCGCTTTCGCCGCGCGTTTGGGCTGCGGCAACGTAATCACGCGTTTTAATGTCAAGCGTGAGACCGCGCACCATACGCGCGATCCCTGGTATACCCGCCAGTGTGATAGCAATGATGATGTTTAATACAGTGGCACCTAGTGCTGCAATAATTACCAGATAGAGCAAAATTTGCGGAAAGGCCATCAATCCATCCAGCACGCGCATGATGATTTCATCAATTATCCCACCGAAATATCCAGCGATTACCCCCAATCCACCACCAATAATCAACGCGATTAAGATTGAAAAGGGGGCAACGGTGAGAATAATCCGTGATCCGTGTATCAATCGAGCATAAAGGTCGCGCCCAGATCGGTCGGTACCCAACCAGTGTTTTGCGGTAGGGCCTTGTAAATTGTCGCCAGCAAATTGCTTAAGAGGTGGGTAGCGCGCCAGTAGCGGCGTTGGCTCGAAATCGTTTGACCCGATCCAACATTGAGGTGAAATAAGACAGTTATCGGCAAAAAGGGCCATAATGATCCAAAATGCCACTATCAAAAAGCCAACAGTCGCAACGCGCGATCGCCAGACTAACCCCAATCCACCGCCTAACTTACTCCAAATGGTTGGGGATTTATATTCTTCTATTCCTTCTGCTGTCTGATTTGCTACAGCCATAGTCAATCCTTAACAAGACAAAATTCATCAATTTACGAATTATGATTTTAGGGTATACGAACTGCTCATCAATGGCATACGCTAAGAGTAGCGGATTCGTGGGTTCAAATAGGTGTAGATAATATCGGCTAGTAGCTGTGTGCCGACCGCTATGACAACAAGCAGCATGGCAGCCGCTTCGATGGCAAAGATGTCTTTGAAGAGCGCGGCTTCGAGAATGTACCGCCCCAGCCCAGGGAAACCAAAGAGCGTTTCGACCACCACAAGCCCACCGATGAAGTAATTTACGTGCAGCATAATAACGGTGATTGGTGCCATCATAGCGTTGCGCAATGCATGTTTGAAGACGACTCGCCGCCACGGTAGTCCTTTTAGAATTGCGGTGCGGATGTAGTTGGTCCGCATTACCTCTACCATGCTGGCACGCGTGATGCGCAACACATAACCTAGCTCGATTAAAGTTAGGGTCAGTATGGGTAAGACAAGCATTTCGGGTCGATCAAAGAGGGCGCTGCTTTTGTTCATAACGACCGCACCCGGAAACCAACCAAGCCAGCTAGAGAAGATAAGAATGATAAAAACGCCGCTGGCAAATTCGGGTGTTGCGGTAGCAATCAGGCTCGAAATCGAGAGCCAACGATCTAGCACGCTTCCTTCGTTCAAACCGGCAATAAGACCTAGTACAAGCGCAAGTGGAATTACAAATGCCATGGCAAGCCCGGCCAAAATTGCAGTATTAAATAGACGGCGTGGCAGCGTTTCGGAGATGGGACGACGATCCTTAAACGAGACACCTGGATCGCCACGAAGCAGGCCACGTTGAAGCGGCATATACTGTCGCGGCGCACCGGCAGCACTGGTCCATGTAGCCGACGTGATCACCCATTCTTGCTGATCGTCGCCACGCACCCACATAGCGCCTCTACTATCTGGATTGATACCCCAGAAGATATCGATTCCGTCTGCATTTGTTGTCCACTGGTCATCTGGAGAGACAGTATCGATAAATGATCCGTCCGGCTGTAAAACACGGCGCTGGATTATTTCGCCATCGTCGGTAAAGTTTTGGTAAAGCGTACCGTCTGGCCCTTGAACCCACCAGCTATAACGTTCGTTTGCGTTGTTGTAAACGCGCTGGACGGGGTGACCGATATTTTGCGACGCTTGCCAATCGCTTCCTACAAGCCAGCGTATATAGCGCGTTAGTGGTGGCTGATCAAGACCATTTTGCGCGTTAAAGGATTGCTTTTGTGCTTCAGTAATAGTGTTTCCAAGCGTGTTAACGGCAATATCACCTGGAGCCAATTCGGTGATCAAAAAGATCATAATCGACACAAAAACCAGCGTAATAACAAGGAAAACAAAACGGCGTAAGAGGAAGCTAAGCATAAAAGTTCTCGATTTTCTAAATACTGAAACTAGGCTCTAATTTTTGCGAAATAGACCAAAACAAAATGCCTGCTACATCGGCATAATTATCGATACGGCAGGCACAATAATACGTTTATTGTTGTTCGCTATTAAGTAGCGTAAAGAGCGAGATACGTTTATAGGAATTCTACAAAAGCATCCCGCTCTTTTTACCTAGTGCATCATACAGTCTGAAATACGGATTGCCAGCATTGCTTGGCAATACCAATAACATCTTCGAGTAACCGTTCAGTCCCTCTCGCCGGTTGATTGCCCACAGATGTTAGTGGGTGTATCGAAACTAAGGAGGGTTGAACAGTTACATCTTCGATTATAGATAACCGAAAATTAAGCATAGACTAAATATATCAGTCGCTATATTAACCGCGAAGTGTATCTTGATCAGGATCGTACCAAACCTCTCGGTAGAGGTTGTAATCAGTTGGGTGCGCTACAATGCCCTGGAAGCCTGGATTGTAGGTTGCCCAGCGGTTAATGAAGTAGGCAATACCAACCGAACCACGCTCCTGCTGAATACGCTGAATATCTACCATCAATGCACGTCGTGCTTCAACATCGGCTGTACCTTGCGCTTCTTGCAAGAGTGTCGCAAATTCATCATCATGCCAGCGACTTTCGTTCCACGGTACTGGATCGCCATTAGCGTCATTAATGTACGCAAGCGGCAGCAACATAACGGCTAGCGGACGATGTGCCCAAGTTGTAATACCCACGGGCGTTTCTGTCCATAGATCCCAGTACGCTGAATTTGGCATAGTTGCTAAATTGACTGTAATACCAGCAGCCTTTGCCCCTTCCTGCAATGTTTCCGCATAGGCGACAATATCGTTCCAGCCGGTTCCGATTGAGATGTCAAATTCAAGGTCCTCAACACCAGCCTCTTCCAACAGCGCTCTTGCGCCTTCTGGATCGTACTCTGGCAGTTCCATTGGTGCCCACTCTGGCTGCACCGGAGAAGCATGGGTATCATACCCTTCCAAGCCTTCACCAAAGTAAGCAGATGCCAGAATTGCGGTGCGATCCTGACACATTTTAACGGCATTGATTACGTTCTGATCTGTCCACGGTTCCATATCCACGCGGAAGCGCAGAACACGAGTCGCTGCGGTACCAATTGCTTCGATAGTAATCGAGTCGTTGCCCTTTAGAGCCAAGAACGAATCTGGCTGCACGTCGTAGATGCGATCGATATCGCCACTCTGCAGTGCGGCTACTGCTGCTGTCTGGTCGTCACCAAGATCGATAAATTCCATACCGTCGAGATAGGGCAATGGTTCGCCATCTGCGCCCATCTGCCAGTAATCATCGCGAGCCTCAATTATGACACGTTCACCAACTACAAATTCCTTCAATACCATTGGGCCTGTGCTCGCATTTGCGCCAGAAGTAATGTCACCATCAAAACTTGGGTGCATAATACAGGCTGGATAATGGAACATATTTTCTGGCACAGCCAGCAGCGGTGCTTGCAGATTCAGGCGCAGATTATACTCATCGACTACTTCAACGCCATCAATGTCCAAGAAGCCTTCCCACAGACCAAGAATCGATGAACCTGTGTCTGGATTGAGCCATTCGCCAAAGTTAAACTTGACATGCTCCGCAACAAGCTCTTCGCCATTAGTCCACATAATGCCTTCACGCAGCTTTAGATCCCAAACGGTTAGATCTTCGTTTGGCGTCCAGCTTTCTAGCAGATATGGGCGGGTAACGTTGTCGCTGCCTGTCTCGGTTAAGTACTCAAAGACGTGACGGAACTGGTTCGCATCGAAAATCCACGAGAAACGTGCAGGGTGATCCACAGCTTTGACCTGCGTACCCGTACGCATGATGCCGCCACGCTTGACGCCACCAACCATTTCGCTGGACGTCTCGACCATAGTCTCATCGCCTGCTTCGGGCTCTGCGGCGGTTTCGCCAACGCTAACGGTATTTGCGCCACATGCTGCTAGCACTTGTGCCGTCCCTAGAGATGCACCAAGTAATGTTACGGTTCGTAAAAATTCACGGCGCGAGGTTCGACCTTGCTTAAGTTGATCAACAAGACCAGGCACAAGTGGGTGAATCTCTTCCATTTGTTCTGGTGTAAAATTTGTTTCTGACATAAATCTCCTCTTCATTATTATTAATTAAATGTTGTGGTAGATAGCTGAATATACAATTTCCAATCAAACAAATCTCTTACGTGATGATATTTTCGATATCGCCATAATATGATAGTCATACATCGATATAGTCACATAAGGGGCGGCTAATTTACAGTGGCAGCTTTACAAAAAATTTTTATTTTGTAAAAATCGATAGTGGCAAAAATTGTGTGGAAATCAAAAAGGGAAGATTGCACGGTAGGGATCGCAATCTTATCGGGGAGTTGATTATAAATTGTAAGGATTTGAGGACTCATTGCTAAAAAGCATACCATAGATAACTGAAGCAAATCAAATAATAGATTGTCCCACAATGTGGTACATAAAACAATTTATATAGCTATCGTGTCTATAGCCATGCAAAACAACTACAGATTATGCATCAAATAATCTTGACAGGTATCAGGTATTTAGATACTATACCACTCTGTAACATTAAACTGAAATTTCAGATGCATTTTATCGGTTTCGTATAAAATACTTTTATGTCTACCATTACTACAGCTACAGTGTAGTTTCATCAATTAACTATACTTACCCAAAAAAATTCCGTACCTCATTTCAAAAAGCAAAAATGGGGGTTTCCAAAGGAGAGATTGGAATTTTTCTGGGGAGCTAAAATACTAAGAATTTAATTTCCTTTTTGAATGTTATGCTACCTACATCTATGCTTGCAGCATCTACCAAACGGAGAGCACAAAGTGATTCGCTTGGTGATATCGCTTATCATCGTATTAAAGAAAAAATTATTTCGTTAGCACTGCCACCCGCATCAGTTATCGACGAGTCTCAACTTGTAGATGAGTTAAAAGTAGGTCTAACGCCTATAAGACAAGCTCTTCGTCGCCTATCGATAGAAAATTTAGTCGTTATCCTGCCGCGGCGAGGAACGATTGTCGCTGATCTCAACATTTCGGATCTGCATAAAATTTTCGAGCTACGGATTGAGATTGAGACATTGGGTGCAAAATTTGCGGCAGAACGTGCCACAAAAGAGCAGATCGACGCGCTCGACACATTGCTCCAAGAGAGTCAGGTGTTAATCGATAAGGGAAACAATGAACAATTGCTTCAGGCTGATCGCCAGATCCATATACTGATCGCCGAGGCAGCGAGTAATGAATATTTAGCCGAAACGGCCGAACGTCTTTATAGCCACGTGCAGCGACTGTGGAATTTGTCTATCGCAGAGATTACAGGGCTAGCGCAGGGGTTTCAGGAACATACAGAATTAGTCGAAGCCATCCGAGAGCGCGATGGAGAGCGGGCATCAATGCTGATGCGCAACCACGTTAGCCATTTTCAGAAAGAGATCAACTCGGTTTTTTAGGTTATATTCCGCAACAGCACAGAGTAACATTTTTAGCGCTGCTTAGCCTATAACATCTTAACAACAAAATATATACATAATAATCATACAATTTAGATAATTCGATAATTTTGGGAGATTATGCCCGCATGACTGCAACAACTCGTGAAGAGCGCAGCCGCCGTCGTGAAAAACGCGGTAGCCAAGCTGAAGCACCTGCGAAGAAACAGGTCCCACAGATCAGTCACAACGTACCCCCATACGAAATTCTCAACGCCGAGAATGTCCAACTTATCCATGATAAGTCGATGCATATTCTCTCGAAGTTGGGTATTGCCTTTTATGATCAAGAGGCACGCGAAATTCTGGCAGCCCACGGCGCGCGTGTCGAAGGTGACATCGTTTTTATGGATGAGACCATGGTAATGGAGCATGTCTCCAAAGCGCCAAGCCAATTTACGCAGATGGCGCGTAATCCGGAAAACAATGTGGTCATCGGCGGCAATCACACGGTTTTTGCACCCGTTTATGGCCCCCCTTTTGTGTACGATTTGGACCGGGGCCGACGCGAGGGTACGCTTGATGACTTCCAAAATTTTGTGAAGCTTGCATATATGAGCGAGTACATCCAACATTCGGGTGGAACGGTCTGCGAGCCAAATGACGAGCCTGTGCCCACGCGTCATCTTGACATGCTCTACTCGCACATGAAATTAAGCGATAAGCCCTTTATGGGTTCGGTAACCGAGCCATGGAATGCGGAAGATACAGTCGCAATGTGCGAAATTCTATTTGGTAAAGAAGCCATGCAAGAGAATCCAGCCACCATTAGCCTGATCAACGTCAGCAGCCCGCGCCGTCACGATGATCGAATGCTCGGCTGCATGAAGGTCTATGCGAAAGCGCGTCAAGCCATGATTATCACACCATTTCTGATGGCGGGTGCCATGTCGCCTGCGGCCATTGCTGGAACGCTCGCGCTGCAAAATGCCGAAGCCCTTTCGGGAATTGCGCTTGTACAGATGATCAACCCCGGCTGTCCCGTTATCTATGGTTCGTTTATGACTAATTTGGATTTGCAGAGCGGCGCAACTGTTTTTGGATCGCCCGAAAGCCAATTGACAATTCTTGCACTGGGGCAAATAGCGCGCAGCTACAACCTTCCGTTCCGCACGGGTGGCACCTTTACAAGCTCTAAGCTAGTTGATGCGCAATCGGGCTATGAGTCGATTCAGACAATGCTGCCAGCAGTTCAGGCGCAGACCAACTTCGTTCTCCATTCGGCAGGTTGGATGGAAAGCGGTTTGGCGTCGGGTTACGAAAAGTTCATCATTGACAATGAATTCTTGGGTATGTATCACAAAATGTCCAAGGGCATTGACTTTACCGATGAAGGCTTTGCCACGGACGCGTTTGAAGAAGTAGAAGCGGGCGGTCACTTTTTGGGCACACAGCATACGATGCGCAATTTCCGTACAGCTTTCCATCGTGCGGATGCAGATGTGTTGGATTATGAAGCTTACGAAAAGTGGGTCGAACTCGGCAGTGATGATACGGTAATCAAGGCAAATCGAAAGTGGAAGAAAATGCTGACCGAGTACCAAGCACCTGCGTTGGATTCAGCAGTCGATGCGAAGCTACAAGCCTTTGTAGAGGGACGTAAAAAGGCGTTAGGATTTGGATAAACGGAAGTTAAGAGCTGAAAATTGTTCGTGTCTCAACAACTAACCGGAGCGTCAACAATGGTGTACCATAGAAAAGGAAGGCATTAATAGGCACATTACTCAAGGCTTTCGCAACAGATTGAAGCTCTCTGATGTTTTGTGGGATAGCGCCGATTGAGTGCAGCAGTATGCAGCTAGAAAGCGCAGTGGCGCTATCGCTTTGCACTGATCTTGTCGAAGTGAAGCTAAAACGGGCCATTCCCATACAAATATGTCAAAGAGCCTCAATTGTTAGACAGCTACGCACGAAATCTAGTATTCCAGTCTATTAATTTGTGCATTGATGAATTTGGTACAACGAGCGGATTATCCGTTCGTGTTTTTGGATCAAAGGTAGTCAAAACAATTACTATAGAGTAAAGGAGTGTAGAGATTATGCGTAAGAATTTTCCATATTTTGCAGCGTCTATTTTTATGAGTGTGTCAGTGGTTATTGTCGGATGTCAGGCCCAATTGCTGCCACCGATAGATAATAGTCTGCCGGAAAGCAATATAGCCAGGTCGATAAATGAGACAGCAACGGCAGATGTTCCAACCGAAAAGAAGCCAAAAGAGAATAGTTTTGTAGCGGACACGTCAGAGTCGTTGGAGAGTACCGTAGTGGTCGAAAAACCAGCCAAACGAGCGACAAGTAGCAAAGAGTCTGATTTGATTGACAAAATTGTCAAAATGATCGAAGAATCAGCCGAAAGTCCAACTATAGAGATAGCCAAAACCAAAGCGCTTACTATATCAGCAGCCAGCACCGTATCAGCCGAGAACAGTGTATCAGCCGAGAACAGTGCAGCAGTTGAGAACAGTGCAGCAGTCGAGAACAGCGCAGCAGTCGAGAACAGTGCAGCAGTCGAGAACAGTGTAGCAGTCGAGAACAGTGTAGCAGTCGAGAGTATTGTTCAGTCGGCGACAATAGTCGAGGTTGCTCCGACAGCCACTCCGACACCGCCGCTTGCCTACGTTACAGGCAACCCGATACGGATCCACGCTGGCCCAGGTGCGAGCTACGCTTTACAGGGCATTGCCGATAAGGGCACAACCTTTGCGCTTGTTGGCCAAGCAGCGGATTGTCAGTGGTATCAGGTACGGCATCCAGCATTAGGAACCGTGTGGATCGCGGGCACGGGGGGTAATGTCACGCTCTATAACGCAACTTGTCCACAGATTCCGCTGGCAACAAACTAAACAAGCTCATTGCCTGTAGCCATGTGCCAAGATAGATTTTGACCGACTATTTTTGTAGACCGATGAGGAGAAAAGCAGATGTCTCTAATTCAAACAAAATCTCAAGAAGATGTTTATTATCCAGAAACCATAACTTATCCAGAATCGGATGGTGAACCGATAGGCGAAACAGATTGGCACATTGCCGTCATACTCTATCTACGTCAAGCGTTACGCTATTTCTTCCGCAACCAACAAGTCTACGTGGCTGCGGATCTACTCTTCTACTACGAAGAAGGTGAAACCAGCGTCTACAAAGTGCCCGATGTTTTTGTCGTCAAAGATGTGGCACCGCACGACAGGCGGACCTATAAATTATGGGAAGAGGATAACAAGCAACCCAATATTATCTTTGAGATTACTTCAAAAAGTACGCGTTGGGATGATCTCACAACGAAGAAGGCTTTATACGAACTTCTTGGCGTTCAAGAATACATTCTATTCGATCCGCTCGATGAATACTTGAAACCCAATCTGCAAGGCTATGAACTTGTCGATGGTCGGTACAATGAGATGAAGCTTGACGCAAATGGGAGTTTATTGAGCAACGAACTTGGGTTGATCCTGCGGCCAGAGAAACACTTACTTCGGTTAGTTGATCCAATAACGAATGAACCAATTCCAACGCTTGAAGAGCAGTCAACTCGATTGGAAGAATCCGAAGCAGAGAATGAACGACTGCGTGCAGAGCTTGAGAAGTTACGCGATCAATCGAATTCAGAGGATGGTGAATGAGTTTTTCGGAACGGTATGGATACAAACCTGTTCGTGAGACACTTCAAGTCGAATCGATGGATGATGCTCTCAGAAACGGACTTTGGAGCATACTAACAGTTGGGTGCTGGGATATTGTAAAGGGAGATTCTTTTCATAGGCGAGTAATATCAGAAAAACAAAATAAAGAACACCGCCATCTTTGTGAAATGTTATGGATCAATTACTTCAAGCTACCTATCGACCAGTTACATCATGAATGGACAGAAGTCCGTAATTATCTATACAAATATTTTTTCAATTGTCCTTGGTACGAAGTATATGATTTTATTGAGTTTGTCGCTCATAATTATCAGTATCCCAAGATGAATACTCGTGAGCAGCAAGTCCCTTTTCTAAAAGCCTTTACGCAAAGTTGCAATGGAAGGCTAGAAATCGAGATGTCGGCTTATCGGTTTGTCAATGGGCAGATAACACGTATTACAAATGATGAAGAAATTGAAGCAATAGAACAAGCAGCATCAAACAATTTTTCTACCGTCTCAACTCACATTAACAGATCGCTTGCACTACTCTCTGACCGTGAAACTCCGGACTATCGAAATTCGATCAAAGAATCGATTTCGGCAGTTGAAAGTTTGGCAGCGGAGATTTTAGAGGCGGATAAGGGAACGCTTGGTCAACTTATAAAACAGTTAGAAACCAAGATAGACATTCACCCCGCCCTCAAAGACGCTTTTAGCAAGTTGTATGGCTACACCAGTGATGCAAATGGCATTCGCCATGCATTAATGGAAAAAGAAAACACCGACTTCCATGATGCAAAATTTATGTTGGTAACATGCTCAGCATTTATCAACTATGTAGATGGAAAATTACAAGAATAATTAAACGGAGTCCGAATAGTATGGCCGAAAGAAGATCGCCAATTCATGATTACCATGTAAGCCACGCTGGCAAAATGGTCAAAGGTGGCGGGGACTACATGTTCCCCCTCACCTACACCTCCCCCGTCGAAGAACACGAAAACACACGCACCAACGTCGGGCTCCAAGATCTCACCTCCATGGGCCAAGTTGACATCAAAGGCCCCGGCGCGGAAAGATTGCTCAATCGCCTCATGGTTGCACCAGTCTACAATCTGCATCCCGGCCAAGTACGCTACTCGACCATGTGTACCGAGGATGGACTCATCGTCGACGATCTCACCGCGTACAAG
>Ga0209187_1001046_pt1 | contig 36471 bp, 30 predicted proteins | sample BantaG_FD_187430 | JGI IMG/M metagenome (GOLD analysis project Ga0209187, IMG submission 187430) | Marine algal microbial communities from Bantry Bay, Ireland - BantryBay_4 metaG (SPAdes) (version 2) | ecosystem: Host-associated > Algae > Red algae > Unclassified | place: Bantry Bay, Ireland...
ACGATATGCATCAAAATCCAGTACAAAAGAATAAGCAACACAGCGAACGTTCGGGAAAGAAGTCTTAAGGAATGAGTTAATAATAAATTTACGTTTTTGTAAAACATATCTACGCTCCTGGGTAAGGTTAGCATTGTTTTTGTTGTGTAATTGGGCAAATGGACTAATAACCCAACTAATATCCAACAAAACCACAAATAATGTTTGGTACAATTCTTTTGATTGATGATGATAATGCTACCAATTATCTACATAAATACTACCTTGAGGAGTGGAAAATTTGCGATCGCGTACTGACCGCAGAAGATGGTCGCAAGGCACTCGACCTCCTCCAAAAAACACCAAATTTACTTTCCGATCCCAACAGCCTAATCCTTTTAGATATCAATATGCCCGTAATGAACGGATTTGAATTTTTGCAGGAATACGAAAAAATGTCTGTTGATATAAAAGCCGATTACCTTTTTATAATGCTAACAACCGAACTCAGCTCGGAATACCAACAACGGGCTAATCATATATCGGATATTGACGGATTTGTAAAAAAACCACTTACTCAGGAGGGTTTAGTGGAGCAGGTTAAGCTAAATATGGTCGCTCGGGAACCAAATTCTTGACCCTTTGCTTCGATCCCAAAGCAATAGCAAAAAATATTCTCATATTATTCATTTATAAAATTAAAGATCATTTTTCGTTGATTTAGCAGAACGATTACGTCGACAGCGTTCGCTGCAATATTTCACATTTTCCCAGTTCTTTTTCCATTTTTTTCGCCACTTAAAAAGTAGTCCACAGACCGGACAAATCTTTTCTGGTAAGTCTTTCTTTTTCATATTCACACACTGAATTTCTGAAAATTTGTATAAGTTATCCAATAATGAATAAACAAGGCTAACGCTTTGGTGTTTAATTAATATGGAAGATAACCAACGTATACCACTTAATCTCCGTGATATTGATCGAATCGTTGAAATGGCCTGGGAAGATCGTACGCCTTTCGAAGCAATTGCTTTCCAATTTAATGTTTCTGAGAAGGAAGTCATCGAGATCATGCGTCGAGAGATGAAACCGTCCAGTTTTCGAATGTGGCGCAAACGGGTGCAGGGACGCGCCACCAAACACCGAGCTAAACGTAGATTTATAACGGGTAGACATCGATGTAGCCGCCAACGTAGCATTTCAAATAATAAAATTAGTAAAAGAAGGAGATGAATGATTTTTTTGCGACGGACTTTACGAATCCCTGGTATTTCACCTTATTTACGCTCACCACTTTTGCGATAATTTTCTTTCGGTATCTCTTGATTTCTGGCGTTTATCATTACATTTTTTATAAATTATTTCGGGATATATTCAAAAAGAGAGTCATTAATTTTAAACCAAAAGAAGTCCAACAATTCCGAACCGAGATCATTCGCTCCGCCATCACTTCTTTTATTTTTGCTCTTTCGGGAACGGTTTTATTAATTCTCTGGCAAAAAGGATATACCAGTATTTATCTGGAATGGTCCGCCTATCCGCTTTGGTATCTTCCGGGAAGTCTTTTGTTGGCAATGCTAATTCACGAAACCTATTATTACTGGTTGCATCGCTGGATGCACCGTCCAAAAATCTACCAACTCGTACACAAGTGGCACCACGATAGCATTGAGACGACTACCTTTACCGCTTTTTCATTCCATCCCATTGAGTCTATCTTGCAAGCACTAATGATTCCGATTTTGATCATTTTTTTGCCGATGCATCTTAGCATTCTATTGTTGTTTTTGATCATCATGACCATTTCTGCTACCATCAATCACGCCGGGATTGAAATTTATCCTGCTTTTTTTAATCGACACTGGCTCGGCCAATGGATTATCGGTGCAACTCACCATGACCTGCACCACAAACAATTTCGCTATAACTTTGGACTTTACTTCACTTTCTGGGACCGTTGGATGAAAACTGAAAGCCCGAAATCTGATGAGTGGTTTGAGAAGCACGCTAAGTAGTCTTTCCAGTTAATACTGTCGGTTAATTTGGCGAATTTTGAGACTGCACTTCGTTAAAAATACGCGCCATAGCTAGGCTATGTCTGCGTTTTTTGCCTCGTTCAGTCCCAAAATTCATCCAAATTCTACCAGACGCTATTAACTGGAAGGACTACTAAGGACTAAAGAGAAACTTCAATAGGAATTTCACGATAAAAGATATACACGCTCACTCTGCGTCCTCTACTTCTCTGCGAGACAAAATATTTTTCGGGGCAATCTCATTACTTAATTCCGTATCTTCGTTAAAAAAAACATGGCGACCAATAATCGTAATAAAATACGCCAACGCTATACCGAAAAATTTAACCGCCACCTGGCTTCACTCAACGCCGCACAAATGGCAGCCGTAGAGGACATCGATGGTCCCATGATGGTCATTGCCGGACCTGGCACCGGAAAAACCCATATCCTCACCGCCCGGATTGGCCGCATCCTGCGAGACACAGACACCCAACCCGGAAATATTCTCTGCCTTACTTTTACCGACGCCGGTGTGTACGCCATGCGTGAGCGACTCCTCGAATTAATCGGTCCCGAGGCCCACCGAGTTCATATCTATACCTTTCATTCTTTCTGCAATAATGTGATTCAGGAAAATATGGAATATTTTGGTCGTCACGAACTAGAACCACTTAGCGAACTGGAACGGGTAGAGCTATTACGAAATCTGATCGACCAACTTCCTTCAGATCATTTATTACGCCAGCGCAGCAACGATATTTATTATTACGAACGCCATCTCTTTGATTTATTTAAACAGATGAAATCCGAAAACTGGTCGCCGGAGTTTATGCTACAACGAATAGAAACTTATATCACATCTCTGCCCGATGACCCGGATTTTCGGTACCAGCGAAATACCAAAGATTTTAAAAAAGGAGATTTAAAGCAAGCAAAATATAATGATATAGTCAGTAAAATGACCTATCTCAAATCGGCAGCACAACTCTATCCCAAATACGTCGACATGATGAAAGGGGCCAGACGCTATGATTTTGATGATATGATTTTATGGGTTCTGGAAGCTTTTCAAAAAAACGAAGTGCTCCTGCGTACCTACCAGGAACGTTATCTTTATTTTTTAGTGGACGAATATCAGGATACCAATGGTACCCAAAATCAGGTGCTTCAGGAGATGATCCAGTACTGGGAAAATCCTAACGTTTTTATTGTAGGAGACGACGACCAGTCGATTTTTGAATTTCAGGGTGCTCGCTTAAAAAATTTAGTAGATTTTTATCATCAGTATAAAGACAATTTAAACCTTGTTATCCTTACGGAAAATTACCGATCTTCTCAACACATTCTTAACAGTTCTCGCACCGTTATTGAACGAAATGATAATCGAATTATTCGCAGCCTGGATAACGTCAGCAAAATACTCACTGCCCAAAATCCACAAGTTGCGAAAATCAAAGTTTTGCCAGAAGTAGTGGCTTACGACAATCGCGCGCAAGAAGAAGCCGATCTCGTCAGTCAGATTGAGCAACTTTACAAGGACAATTTCCCAATGGAAGAAGTCGCCATCATCTATGCAAAACATCAACAGGCTCGAAACATTATTACTCTTTTAGAAAAAAAACAAATACCGTATAATACTCGTAAACAGATTAATATTCTTGACCTTCCGTTAATTTTAAATGTACGGTTGTTTTTGGAATATTTAAACGCAGAATATCAGATTCCCTACAGTGGAGAATTCTTATTATATAAAATCCTTTCGCTCGACTTTCTCGGAATTCCCGCAAATGACTTGGCCAAAATGAGTTTTTACCTGGCGCCCCTTCACGGTGATACAAATTGGCGCGCCTTAATCGGAGACGAAACGAAATTGAAAGAAATTGAGGTAGAAGCCATTGGTCCAATTATCCGATTTTCTCAGTTGCTGAACGAGTTAATCAGTCAGTATCGTAGCTATCCTTTATTAACTTTAATTGAAAAAATCATTAATCGTAGTGGTTTACTGGCGAGTTTATTAGAAAAAGAAGACAAGCAATGGCATCTTCAGGTGATCAGTACTTTTTTTGGTTTTGTACAAAAAGAAACCGATCGTAATCCGCGGCTTACCCTTGACGAGCTATTAGAGATCTTTAATAAACTGGACGCCAACCGACTATCCGTCAGAATCCAAAAAACAATCTATCATAAAAACGGGGTTAATCTCGTGACGGCGCATAGCTCGAAAGGACTGGAATTTCAGCGAGTCTACATGATTGACGCTGTTCAGGACCAGTGGGAACCATCCCGGCAGTCAGCATCCCGTCGGTTTAAGCTACCTGATACGATTACATTGTCCGGAGAATCGGATGCTACCGAGGCACGGCGGCGGCTCTTCTACGTAGCGATGACTCGAGCCAAGGAATTTTTACATATTTCTTACGCGAAAAAAAATAATGTGGGTAAAACCTTACAGCGCACCCTGTTCGTCGATGAAATTCTTTCGGATGGTAGTGTCGAAATCATCCACAAATCTCCTTCTCCCGAGGCGATGTTTGATGCACAATTATTATTGCTTTTGACCACCCAAAAACCTAGAATTGAGGAACAAAATCGCGAAGCAGTAGCTGGACTATTGGAAGGATTTACGCTAAGTGTTACCAGTTTAAATAGTTTTCTCCGTTGTCCACTTGGGTTTTATTACGAACATGTTTTACGGATTCCGGCGGTACAAAGCGAGGCGGCTTCTTTCGGAATTGCGATGCATTACGCGTTGAGCAAAATTTTTGAAATTAGACAACTAGACCCACAAAAGCAGTTGCCTTCCGCCGAAGAAACGATCGTCTTTTTTAAAGCCGAAATGCAACGACAAAGGGGATATTTTACACCCTCCGGATTTAAGCGCCGGATGGATATGGGAATCCGTCACCTGCAATTATACTACGACCAGTTTTATACGGAATGGCCAGAGAAAATTTTGGTGGAATACTATATTAAAAATACGGAAATTGATGGCGTTCCAATCAAAGGAACCATTGACCGGATTGACTTTACGCCAAAGTCTCCATCGGTTCATATTATTGATTATAAAACGGGGCGACCTTCCACCAGCCGATTTAGTAAATTTACGGAGCGCAATCCGTACGGAGGTTTATACCGACGTCAATTGATTTTCTATAAACTTTTGTACGAAGCGACACAAAATGAATTTTTTGCCCGACAAGGTTCGATCGCTTATTTTGAACCAGATCACGAAGGGATATTTACCATTAAGTCCGTAGAATTTACGAGCCAGGAAGTACAGGCGGTGAAAGGGTTTATCAAAGATTCGTACGGAAAAATTATGGAGCAGGATTTTTACGAAGGCTGTGGGGAAGATAATTGTAAGTGGTGTAATTTCGTAAAAAATAATGTAGCGGTAGATTCTTTTACGGATTTGGAGGCGGAGGCGATGGATGATTGATACTGGTTGATTAGCCTGTTTACCTGCTGGCTGGTTAACTTTTATTCAACGTAATTAACTTGTTATTTTACTTTAAAAAATCTGGTAGCTCTCAAGACAGAGCTGTTGTGGGGTATCGCGAAAAGCCATGCACTGTTAATTGGTTAATTAGTCTTTCTAACGTATACTCACGAGGCCAAGCCCCGAGAAATTCTCCAAATTAAATAAAAATGAAAAAAGATCGGCTCATGATAAGCAGAGGACGCAGCGATAGAAAGTCTTATGTCTTATTTTTTGTTGTGTGCTGTGCTATTAATTTTTATTAATTCGTTCAAAATTCGAATAAATACTTCATTTTTTCTTTCTCTTGCCCACTCGATTGGAGTTTTCCCATTTTCATCTTCTACCAAATGTTTAGATTCCACCAATTCATTAAGCAGCTATTTATCACTGTGTTCTATTGCATGAAAAATATCCATATTTAGAATTTATCTAGTTTTTAATTAAAAATTTCGAGAATTCGTCCTTCCCAACTACTTTCAAAACATACATCCCATTCGGCCAGTCGCGACAGTCTATTGTTCGTTGGTCCGTTCGTAGTATCTGCGTTCCATTCATCGTAAAGACCCGGATTTCAAAATCGTTTTCCGGGCTTTCGACGGTGAAATTTTCCATTGCCGGGTTGGGATAAATCTTGATAGGAGTGTCAAAAATTTCGTTTGTTCCGACGATCAGTGGCGTCAGTTGTCCCACAAAACTATCAAAGCCATCCACTGCGATCAATTCCTGTTGAGCGTTAAATACTGCGGTACCATTTAGAGCACCACCTCCAAAGATTTGACCTTGCCCGTCTGCCGCCAACTCAGATAATAAAACGGTCTCAGAACTCGTCAATACGTGTACATCTAACACGGTCGCCAGGGTATCTATTTCCAAAATAAAAGTATTAAAATCATCGCCAGGTGCCTGCAACGTAAATCCGTCAACATTAAAATTATTTTTAAAAAAACCACTCCAGTAAAAATGATCATTGGCAAACACCAGTGATTCGGATAATTCAATTTCCAGATCACCAATCGATCGAGCCACTAATGGAAATCCCGCTATACTGTATTTAATAAAATACAAATTATCATTCAAGTTGGGAGACTGAATTTCAAGATCAGATCGCAATCGAATTAAGCCGAAAAAACTTCCGACTGCGTAGATATTCCCATGATCATCAAAACCCACGTCGCTGCCAGCCTGTTCATTCACTCCACCAATTTTACGCACCCAACTCACATTTCCATCCGAATCATAGACCGCTAAAAAAGCATCGCTGTCATTCGTATTATTTTGAATAGTATCCGCCCCAAAATCATAACGCCCCCGCATAGTCCCGGTTATCGCAATCAAGTTGTTTTTATAACTCATTCTTTGAGGTTGAATCTCGCCCGCTATTCCAGCTTGTGTTGCCCATAATAAATCCCCTTGTGCAGAAAATTTAAATATGAAAAAATCCTTTTCGGCGGTAGCGATTAACACCGTATTTTCTATAAAAAGAGAATCAGAAAAATTTCCGGAAAGATAGCTGTTGCCCTCATCATCGGTGGTCATCGCCCCCAGAATTTTATTACCCGTTCCTTCGATCGACCGAGCCCAAACCGGGACTCCAGTACTCGTAACTTTTAACAAAAAAATCGCTTTAGAACTTTTCGTGGTTGACAATGCTAAATTTCCAAAAGTTCCATCAAACCAATATTCACCGGCCCAATAAATATTATTTTCAGCGTCCGTGGCTACGTCCTTGCTCTGGTCCGCACCCGCACTGCTACCCGTGAGTATCCATTGTTCCTTCCCTGCAGCATCCAAACCAACCACAAAAGCATCGGTATTACTAGCGGCTGATTCCGAAATATTACCAATCGATAAATCGTTTTGAAAATGACCACAAACGATCGGTCCGTCATTTGTACGGGTAGTTAGTGCCGAAATCGTTTCGCTCCCATTTCCAGAAACCGGGGTTATCCACGGCCAGGTTTGTGCAGCTACTTGAAGACAATAGCCCCAATTAATCATAAACAGAATTAACAGCAGAACCAGTCTATTTATTTTTTGATGAAAATCAGGCATTTAAGAGAATAATATTTAAAATCTCGAAATTGATTAAATTTGTAGTTATGAAATCTAGTATTAGAACGCATTTATTCGGCTGCTTGTTTTTGCTATTAATTACCAGTAGCCTTTATAGTTGTAAACCTGATACCGCTAGCAAGCCAGCATCTACACCGGAAGTGGTCGCGCAAATCCCGCAAATCGATAAACTGGATCAGCAAATTGCGGATAATCCAAATGACCCCAACCTATATTTTAAGCGGGCACAGGTATTTTTTAAAAACGAAGGCTATGATGAAGCTATTCAGGATATGGCCTACGCCATGCAATTGGATTCCGCTAATATTGAATATCATCATTTTTTGACAGATGTTTATTTAAAATATCCAAAATCCTATCAGGCACTATTGACTATGCAACGCGTGGTTGCGCTGCACCCCCAGGATGTTCCTTCGTTGCAAAAACTGGCTCATCTACATCTTGTTTTACAACAATATCAAGAAGCTATGAATACGCTGAACCGGGCCTTGAAGGTTGATCCCCAAAACGCCAGTACGTATTTTTTAAGGGGGTTGACTTTAGAAGAACTGGGTAAGGAAGAGGAAGCAATTAAGGCCTACCGATTTTCAACCGAATTGGATGCGGATATGATTGATGCCTGGATTATTCTGGGACAATTATACCAAAAACGGGAAGATCCTACGGCTATTCAGTTTTTTAATAATGCAGTACGAGTCGATACTAACAATATTTTTGCGCTGCATACCAAGGCCAATTATTTACAGCAAACGGGTGCTACCCAACAGGCCATCGATGAGTATCGAAAAATTATTCTACTAGATCCTGGCTATTCCGATGCTCACTTTAATACTGGACTGGCTTATTTGGAACTGGATTCTACCCACCTGGCTTATAAGAGTTTTGATCTTGTTGTCAAAACAGAACCGCAAAATGCTCAAGCTTATTATTACCGTGGCTTGACCGGAGAACTCATCGGAAAACTTGCACAAGCGAAACAGGATTTTGAGCAGACACTTAATATGGATCCGAGTTTTCAACCTGCACAGGAAAGCTTAAAAAGGGTTAGTGGAATTTTAAAAAAGCAGTAATTAAATTAGTATCTTCGTAAAAAGTATTCCTCATGAAAAATATAATTTGTCTATTGTTCGTAGCCTGCTTATTTGGGTGTCAATCCGAAAATAACAGTACTGCTAATCAACCAGAAAAGGTGGTAAACCCCGTAAACTCAGCGATGGTACCAACCGGCACAAAAGTAGTTGCTCAACCGGTAAAAACATCTCTTGATACGATAAAACCTACCACCAATCGGCCCCGTTACGCGGTCAGTCGCTCCCGTCCCTCCACGGAAATACAAGGCGCTTACCCTTATGATATTGACCTGAAAAATGCGGCCAGTAACACCGTAAAATCAGATAAAATTTTAGCTAAAAATGATAAACCAACAGTCTTATTATTCTGGTTAACTACCTGTTTTCCGTGTTCCATGGAAATGAAAGCCATCAAAGAAAAATACGCAGATTGGCAAAAAGAAGCTGATTTTAACCTATATGCGATTTCCACGGATTTTGAAAGCAACTTTCCTAAATTTATTAAAAAAGTAGAAGAGAACAAATGGCCCTGGGAAACGTATAATGATGTGAACAGAGAGTTCCGCCAAATTCTTCCGGGTGGACTCAATGGCCTACCACAAACTTTTGTACTCGATAAAAACGGTGAAATTGCGTATCACAAGCGCAAATATAGACCAGGAGACGAAGATGTTTTGTTTGCTAAAGTAAAAGAATTGGCCACCAAATAATTTGATTTTTTAACCTTCAAAGATTTTCATAAAATAATAATCTTTGAATAAATTATAACACACAATGGCTGTATTAAAAGTAATTGAAATACTATCTAATTCAACAAAAAGCTGGGAAGATGCTACCGCAAAAGGAATTAAAAAGGCATCAAAATCAATAAAAAACATTCGTTCTGCTTACGTTCAAAATCAAAATGTAACAGTTGAGAATGGTAAGGTACAAGAATACCGAGTCAATCTAAAAGTAACTTTTGAGGTAGGCGGATAGAAGTTTCCTTTCGCAAATTGGTATAAAAAAGCAGCTATTTCAAATTGAAATAGCTGCTTTTTTCTTTATAGATTTGAGCAAGGCCCATCAGCAGTGACTAATCCGCTTTTAAACTTACTTATCCTGTTGCGCAAAAACCTTCTGCAATAAATCATTGGTTCTCAAGGATTTATCGCCACGAATTCCTTCTTCTTTCTTTTCTACCAAGCCAAACATTCCAGCTAGCGCCTGTCGGGTTACGTGATCATCCAGATCAGGATTGGTCTTTTTTGCAAATGGTATTTTATTGTATTTCGTCACGGCTGAGTTCCAGTAACTGCTCGCATTTACCTTTTCCAGTGATTCTATAATTACGGGTTTAAAAGCGGAATAGAGTTGATCATACGTTGATTTTTCCAAATATCGCGTTGCCGAATCTTTATCCCCCATTAAAATATTCATAGCATCCTTAAAACTCATTTGCTTGATTGCACTAATAAAAATTGGCTTAGCTTTAGATGCCGCATCTTCTGCTGCCCGGTTTACTCTTTCTACCAGATTGGCTTCTACGTCGCCAAATCCAGGAATCGCTTTTAGCTTGTTTGTAACGGCTTGTGCCTCCTTAGGCAATAAAATTTTATACGCAGACTTGTAATAGCCATCCTCCGCAGATAAAAAACTAACCGCTTCGTCTACGCCCAAATCAAGGGCTTGCTTTAGTCCGTTACCAGCATCCTCCTGAGACAATCCACCATCGGTAATTGCTGATTTGGCCTTGTTAAGCATACCTTTAAAGCCTTGTGCCTGAACAGAAACGGTAAAAAAGGCACTGAGTAGTAAGAATATTTTCACTTTTTTCATAAGGTTTTATTTTCAATTTTTGGTGAAGAACGTGTTCAATTTTTAAACCACATATTAGTATCAGTGATATGAACGAATCTATGGACTATTTTATTTTTTCAATTTTCAGGCCAACCGATTGAATCCCTTCCAATGCTTCTATCCGCATATATTGCTCCAGCTTAAAAAAATACTTGCCTGTTTCTGAAAATTGTATATTTTTCTGTAAAAAACCTTCTAAATGACACCACTCTTTGCCGCAATCTCCAAACCAAACACCGCCTTTATTGGCAAATTCAATCGGAACTTGCGTAACCGTCTGATTCCCCGTCGGATCGGTTGCGTGAAATTTTATATAAATATTTTGGTAAGGAAAATCCACATTATGGGTAATATCTAGTAGCAAATTATATTTTACCGTTATATCTTCTACATTCACCTCAAACTCGGGAATATTAGCGTAAGTCCAGGTCTGCGCAGGAATTTCTGTGGTTTCGGAAAAAAAATAGGATTTGCCGCATCCAGTAAGGGATATTAAGATCAGACAAGTCGAGAGGAGGAAAACAATGTTTTTTTTCAAGGAAATGAATTTTTAGAAAAGTTAAACAGCTTCAAAACAAGACAATTCTACTTACCACTATATTTTACCCAACCAGATTGGGCTAATAATCAAAAAAAATGGATGAACCGTTTTCGCAGCTCATCCATCTTTTTTAAATACCTTCTTTATTCAAAATAATCTTTCATTCGCTCAAAAAAGCCTTTCTCCGATTTTCCCGGTTTCGGGTCAAAATTGGGCATCGAACGCATTTTTTCTAATAAAGACTTTTCACTATCGGAAAGCTTTTTAGGCGTCCAGATATTGGTATTGATTAATTGATCACCGACCCCATATTCTTGTACAGAGGGTAATCCTTTTCCTTTCAGTCGGAACATCTTGCCAGATTGCGTACCCGCCGGAACTTTAATTTTCACCCGCCCGTCAATCGTCGGAACTTCTACGGAAGTACCCAGTGCAGCATCTGCAAAATTTAAATACAGTTCATAAATTATATTCATACCATCTCTTTGGAGTTCGTTGTGTGGTTTCTCCTCGATGATTACGAGCAGGTCTCCGTCCGGTCCACCGTTAGCACCCGCGTTTCCTTTTCCACGCATCGAAAGCTGCATTCCTTCGGCTACTCCTGCCGGGATTTCGATCTCGATCGTATCATCTCCCTGCGTCCGTCCATCTCCGTTACAAGTTTTACATTTTGCAGTAATCATATTACCCGACCCACTACAAGTTGGACAAGCCGTAGTTGTCTGCATCTGTCCCAAAAAGGTACTTTTTACCTGACGCACATACCCCGATCCACGACAGGTGCTACAGGTCGTAACAGAGTTGCTATCTTTTGCACCCGATCCACCACAAGTTTTACAGTTGACCTGCTTTTTTACTTTTATTTTTTTGGTAACGCCGTTGGCAATTTCCTCCATCGTGAGTTTTACCTTAATCCGCAGATTACTTCCCCGCTGGCCTTTGCTACGCCGTGTATTTCCACCTCGGCCTCCGAAGAAAGATTCGAAAGGGCTTCCGCCACCACCTTCACCAAAAATATCACCAAATTGAGAAAAAATATCTTCCATCGTCATACCACCACCAAATCCACCACGACCACCTCCAGCATTTCCACTCACCCCGGCGTGTCCAAAGCGATCATACCGCGCCTTTTTATCCGGATCACTGAGGATTTCGTAAGCCTCGGCTGCTTCTTTAAATTTCGATTCCGCCTCTTTATTGTCCGGGTTTTTGTCCGGATGATATTTCATGGCTACCTTCCGGTAAGCCTTCTTTATCTGCTTTTCGTCGGCGGTTTTGGGTACCCCGAGAATATCATAAAAATCTCTTTTTGCCATAATTGTTTTATTATTATACCAGTAAGCAAAGTACGAGCGGTTGTTTTATTTACCTACCACCACCTTCGCGTGTCTGATAATTTTATCTTTTAAAAAATAGCCTTTTTCTACCGTGTCCATTACTTTCCCTTTCATCTCTTCGCTAGGCGCGGGGATTTCAGTAATAGCTTCGTGCAATTCCGGATCAAAATCTTCACCGGTAGATTCCATGACTTTGAGGCCTTTCTGCTCAAGATTTTTATGGAGTTTATTATAAACCAGCATGACACCTTCGCTAAAAGGCTCCGCGCTGTTTTCGTCTTCTGCGTTTTTCTTGGCGCGATCAAAATCGTCTAGTACTGGCAAAAGTACCGTCATCGTATCCTGAGCAGCGGTCACCATAAATTCGAGCTTTTCCTTCATCGTACGTTTACGGAAATTATCGAACTCCGCCTGGAGACGCAGATATTTATCTTTGAGTTCTCCTAACTCTTGTTTTTTTTCTTCCAGTTCAAGTGCTGCTTTTTTCTTTTTTCCTTTAGGTTTTTCGTCTCCACCTTCTGGTGCTCCACTATCTTCTAAAGCGTCCTCCAAAGTTTCGTCGATCTCCGGATTGTCCGAATCTTGATGCTTCTTATTCATGATATCTTTTATTTTCTTAAACATTAAATGTTTCGTTTGTATAATTACTATTTACTCACCCCTTTGTTTCTATCAATTTTGCTGCCATGCCATTTTTAGGGGCCAATCTGTCAGTTTTTGTCGTTTTGACCTGTCAAAATTTCTTCCATTTTCGTAAATGGCAGATTTACGCCAATAATTTCCCCTGAGGGATTAAGCAAAAATTTGGTCGGAACTTGCTTAACCCCGTAGTTTTTGGCGATGGGGGAATCAAAAAATCGGAGACTTTGCGCTTGATCTAAGATATGGTAAGGCCAGTTTAATCCATCTCTAAGAATGGCTTTTTTCCAGCGATCTGAACTGGTTTCTACACCGATACTGACCACTTCCAGTCCGATACCGTTAATATCTTTTGGTATTTTAAATTTTTTATAAAAAGCTACCAGATTCGGATTTTCCTGACGACAAGGGCCACACCAGCTTCCCCAAAAATCCATCAATACGTATTTTCCTTTGAGATCGGTCAGCGAAAAATCTTTGCCATTGAGGGTGGTACCGGTAATCATAGGTGCCACTTCACCCCGTTGGTAGGATGGTTGCATGTAGAGTGGTTTACCAACAAAGAACCAAAATAATACGATCGCCACGATTCCCGGAAAAATATACTTTCTCATATTCCTAATTCTTTTCTGCCTGTTTTCGTCGCTTTCTTTTATTTAAAATTTTTCTAATCCAGTTAGGAATAATAATCGCACCGATCAAAAGATATGCATAATAGGTCATTAAACGCCAGATACCTGCGATAAATAAGGCAATTCCTTTTTGGCTAACATAATCGCTTGTAAATCCAAAAAATACTAACTCTGCAAATCCGGCTCCACCTGGTGTCGGACTGAAAGCCATGATTACAAACATTGCTTCCAGACGGGCATATAATCCCAATTGTGCAAAAAAGGTCAGCGGCACCACATCAGTAGAAAGCGCAATGATCAAGCAGTTAAGCAACAAAAACCGACAGGACCAGGCCGTTGCGGTACTAAAAAATACACTCAAGTGAAAGCCCCATTTTTTGTCTTGTAATTCCTTACTTGCGATCACCATATCCTGGCCGAGCTCTTCTGCTCCTTTTCTCCATTTTTTAAGCCATCGATTGTTTGTCAACCACATCAATATTTTTTTAATGGTCATCGGATTGATAAATAGGCCATAAAAAAAAGTGAAGCCATAAATCGCCATAAAAATATAGGCCCCCACAAATGTATATCCCCAGCCATCAAAGGAAACAATTCCGTCAATTTTCGGTCGGATCATTTCGGTACCAAAAAATAACAAGAGGATTGGTAAAGTTCCTACGAAAAAAATGGTATCCATCACGGCAGAATAAACTACAATCGTCGCCGTTTTGGCGGTAGAGAGTTTTTCTTGAGAAAGAACAAAGAGCGCTACCGCAGACCCCCCCACACTCGTAGGAGAAACAGCAGAACTAAATTCCCAAATAAAAATTAACTCAATACATTTTGTCCAGCTAAACTTTCCATCCGAAAGAATTCGCAAGCGAAGTGCATAAGCCAGATGCCGGATAACTAGTAAAAAAATAGAAAGAAAAATCCAAAAGGTCGTATGGTTATTCCAGTGAATCTGGGAAAATTCTTTCGGATCGTACTGTTTCCACATAAGATAACCTACTACTCCCAGTCCCAGAAGAATCGGAAAAATAATTCTGGACATTCGAATAGACTTAAGCACATCCTGTTGCTCATCCGTAAATTCTTCCTGCAACTCTTCTTGCTTCACGGGAATAACTGATTTTTTATTGGGTTAAAAACCTGCAAGATACGCAAAGAATGAGGAGATTTAAAGGAGGAAGTTGTTATATTTATACCAATGGAAGAAAGAATTAAAAAATGGCGACTGATCCTCGGTAAAAGTGCAGCGGAAGCCGGAGGCATGGACTTATCCGCAGAGATGCAGGGAATGGACGACGTTCTAGATGCGCTCTATGATTCCGATCAGGAAGGGAACCTCGGTAGTTCTTCTCCTAATGTTAATCGCTGGCTAGGAGACATTCGAAAATATTTTCCTGAAAAGGTAGTGCAGGTGATGCAAAATGATGCGCTAGATAGGCTGGGTTTACACCAAATTTTGACCGAACCAGAATTATTAAAAACCATTGAGCCAGATATCCATTTAGTGGCAACCTTATTGACCTTAAAAAAAATAATTCCCGCCAAAACCAGGGAAACCGCCCGTATGGTGGTAGGAAAGCTGGTCAAAAAAATTGAACAACAACTCAAAAATCCCATGCGGGAGGCGGTGACGGGGAGCATTCACCGCGCTAAACGTAATCGCCGGCCTACGCTCAAAGAAATTGACTGGAACAAAACCATCCGGATCAATATGAAGCATTATCAACCCGACCTTAAAACAATTATTCCGGAAAATTTGATTGGATATGGTCGTCGGGGACAAGCGCTTAAAAAGGTGATTTTACTGGTAGATCAGAGTGGCTCGATGGCTAGCTCAGTAGTGTATGCGAGTATTCTGGCGGCGGTGATGGCTTCGTTGAAATCACTAAAAACGCATTTAGTGATATTTGATACAGCAGTGGTGGATTTGACGCCTGAGTTGGCCGATCCGGTCTCTGTATTATTTGGGACGCAACTGGGGGGCGGTACGGACATTGGTCAGGCCCTACAATTTGTGCAACCGATGATTGAGCGACCAGCAGATACAATTCTAGTGATGATTAGTGATCTTTTTGAAGGTGGGAATAAAGGGGAATTATTACAAACGGCAGCCAGTATCAAACGTTCTGGCACACAGTTTATCACCTTGCTTGCATTGAGCGACCAGGGTAAACCCGTTTACGACAAGACCATGGCCGAACGATTTGCGGCACTGGATATTCCAACTTTTGCTTGTACCCCAGAAAAGTTTCCGGATTTGATGGCGGCAGCCATTAAAGGAGAAGATGTGAAACAGGTAGTACTATAGATTTTTGATCTTGATACTCATAACCAGTACACGATACACATTTCTTTTATACTTCAAAAAACAGAAGAGGCAACACCGGAAAACCAGTATCGCCTCTTTTGGTTGATGGTTAATCAACTATATTTTAGACTTCTTTTTTTAACAATCGCAGAAGGTATTCACCGTATCCGCTTTTGATATATTTGTGGCCTAATTTTTCTAATTGCTCGTCGTTGATGAAACCCATTTCGTAAGCAACCTCTTCGATACAACCAATTTTCAATCCTTGTCGGTCTTCAATTACTTCGATAAACTGTCCGGCCTGAATCAGCGACTTATGGGTTCCGGTATCCAACCAGGCAACTCCACGACCCAGTACGCCAACGCTTAATTTTCCAATCTCCAGATAATGCTTATTTACATCCGTGATTTCGTATTCTCCCCGTGGGCTAGGTTCCAAATTTCGGGCAACTTCAACCACCGAATTATCATAAAAATAAAGACCAGGCACTGCATAATTAGATTTTGGATGCGCTGGTTTTTCTTCGATGGACAAAGCCGTAAAATTGTCGTCAAAATCTACAACACCATATCTTTCCGGATCCGCTACCTGATAAGCAAATACGATTCCTCCGTTTGGATTGGCACTCTTGCGTAATAATTCGTTGAGTCCTGCCCCGTAAAAAATATTATCTCCCAAGATTAAAGAGACGGAATCTTTTCCGATAAAATCAGCACCCAAAACAAACGCCTGTGCCAATCCGTTGGGATCATGCTGTGCGATATAAGTAAAGGAACAACCGATTTCCGAACCATCTCCCAGTAGTTTTTCAAACTTAGGCAGATCATAAGGAGTCGATATAATGGCAATCTCCCGAATACCCGCATTCATCAACGTGGACAAAGGGTAGTAAATCATCGGTTTATCGTAAACGGGCATAAGTTGTTTGCTGACAGCCATAGTCAGTGGATAAAGACGAGTTCCGAGGCCACCGGCTAAAATAATTCCTTTCATTATGATAAATTTTTCTCTTGAATGATTCTTTTAATTCTTAAAATTAATTCATTAGGTTTGAATGGTTTGGCGATAAAGTCATTAGCTCCTTTACGGAATGCTTCCAATATTGTTTCTTCCCGTTCCAGAGCAGAAATAACAATAACCGGTACTGCCGATTTCATTTCTACACGTACCATTTCCAACAATTGCAAACCACTAAGATGTGGCATCATAATATCACTTACGATAATATCTGGCTGATGTTCGTTGATCCGTTGTACGGCTTCCCTTCCATCTTCTGCGGTAATTACCTCGAAGCCTTGACGACGCATCCGAAATGCCAGAGCAGTCAACATGATCTCTTCATCTTCACATATCAAAATTGTCATAGTAACTCCTTGTTTTGGAACTGGGTAGTCATTGGGGTTAACAGTTATCTAATAATACGACAAAGATAAAGCTTTGTTATTCTTACTGATATAATTCTGACCTTCTTAGGCCATATTGGTCACTTCCTGCTTGATTTCCAACAATATATTGGGTACTAATTCCTCCATTATTTTGATCATATCACCAATCTGTTGCGGATCATCCTTTGCTTTGCAAATTGATTCGATTTCTTTATTTGCTTCGGTCACCTTCGGATTTCCTACAAAAGAAAGGGTCGATTTCATCTTATGACTGGTAGAACCGAGTATTTCCCAATCCTGCTCATCAAATTCTTTCCGCATTTTTGCGAGTTCTTCCGGTAGTTCCGTTACCAGCATGTCCAGCATGACTACTTTCATTTCTGGATCGCCGTCGGCCATTAATTCCAAATATTCCAGGTTAATATACTTATAAGTACTTGGATTCATGCTACTACTTGTTGTTCCTGTTTGCATACTTTGCTATTTTATTAAATAATTGTTCGGGTTCAAATGGTTTGAGGACAAAATCGTCCATACCATATTCTTTAAATTTTTCATCTTTAGAAATATGAGCGTGGGCAGTCATGGCTAAAATAGGCATGGCCGCTAATTCAGGGGTCATTTTATTACGTATATGATCCGTGGCTTCATATCCATCCATAATGGGCATTTGAATATCCATCAGAATAATATCAAACGGAGTAGCCGTACTTTTTTCTAAAATTTCTACTGCTTCTTTCCCATTATTAGCGATGGTAATATGAATTTTTTCCCATTTTTTGGTAAGCGTCTTTTTAGCTACCAGTTGATTCATTTTATGATCTTCTACTAGTAAGAGGCGAATTTCTCCGTCATCTTTTAATTCTAGATTTTCTTCTTTTTCGGTTACTTCAATTACCTCCAGCGTATCCCCTTTTTCGAAAGCCAAATCAAAAAAGAAAGTAGATCCTTCCCCAAAAACACTACTTACACCAATTTTACCCCCTTGTTGTTCTACCAAGTTTTTAGCAATGGACAACCCAAGTCCGGTTCCTTCGTAGAGCCGGTCTTTATTTCTAATTCGAGTAAAGGTTTCAAAAATCGCATCCAGTTTATCCGCAGGAATACCGACACCAGTATCTTCCACTGCAAAATGAAGATTTACGGCCTGCTCATTTTCAATAACATTTTTAATATAAATTCTAACCGCGCCACTATCTGTAAATTTAACGGCATTACCGACCAAATTATTTAAAATCTGATTAAGTCTTAACTTGTCTCCGTGAATAACTTTCGGAATATTTTCGTCCACGTGTAACTCAAAGACCAAATCTTTTTCCTGAGCTTTATATTTCATCATATTGACCAAATTGGACAATAGCTTATGCAAATCAAAGTTTTTATATTCAAATTGAATTTTACCATTTTGTAAAGTTGATATTTCCAGAATATCATTAATTACACCGAGTAAAATTTCGGAAGACTGCTTGATTGCGCTTACCAAGTTGGTTTGTTCCCCGTTTAAATTTGTTTGAGAAACCAGATTACTCATCCCCAAAATGGCGTTCATTGGTGTACGCATTTCGTGACTTACACTGGCGATAAACTGCTCTTTCATCTGAGCCGACTGCTGCGCGATATCGCGTGATTTACGCATTTCTTCCGCCTGCTTCCGCTCGGTAATGTCCCGAATAATTCCGTTGTACCCTAAAAGTCCAGCATTAGAAGTAGGCGTAGCCGTGATTACGCAGTAGCGTCGTGATCCATCCTTTCGTTCTATCTCTACTTCAAAATCGTTAATATCCTCCTTCTGTTGTAACGCCTTCATGAAATACATTCGGCGGTCTAACGGGAAAAAGCAGGAGTGAAAATCCAGCATTTTTACCTCTTCACGATTGTAGCCAATTAGTTCGAGTGTAGCATTATTGAAGTCGACAAAACTTCCCATTAGGTTGGCAATATAAATCGCATCATTTGAACGCGAGAAAATTTCCTGATACCGTTCCTGGCTACGAATCATCTCCATTTCCGCTTTTTTACGCTCCGTCATATCCTGCATGATTCCCATCAGTACAAGATCACCTTCGGCGTTGGTATTAACACTACAGTGTACAAAAGCATAACGACGTTCTCCTTCCGGTTGCTTGATAATGATATCTTTTTTGATACTTTTTCTGAGCAGCGTTTCCTGGTGAATGGATCGGAAAATGGAAAGTGGACAAGAAGCATCTTCAAGATCCGCGCCCGTTAACATATTTTTTACGGGAATTCCTAACAAACGAAAAATTTCGTCGGAAGCTTTTAAGAGCTGAGTTGCCGGATTAAATTCCCAGTTACCGATATGAGCGATCCGCTGGGTCAGTTCCAGTCTTTTCAAAACACCGCTTCTTTCTATAGAATAGCGGAGTGATTTTGCCAGTAAATCGGAATCAAAATCTCCTTTTATTAAAAAATCCTGTGCTCCTGCTTTTACAGCGTTGACCCCCATACTTTTATCGGAAAGTCCTGTAAGTACGATTACATTCGCATCCGGAAATTTTTCCAGTAATTTTTCCAGCGTTTGAAAACCACGACTATCTGGCAGGGTTAAATCCAGCAGAATGACTGCGTAGTCCTCTTGTTCCATCGCCTCCATACCGTCGGTCAGGCTGGTTTTGTTGGTAATCTTACAATCCAGTAAATCTGATTCGGATAGTAATACCTCTACCAGTCTGGCATCACCAGGGTTGTCCTCGATAAGTAATATCTTATTTTGAGCTTCGTAATCTGAAATTTCCTGATACATGGCTACGTCCTGATCTTTATTAGAAGTATTGGCTAAGTCACCTCCTTCATATGCTAGATTTTCCTTCAAAATATCACATTTAGTTGAAATTACGAAATAAGTTTTCTGACAGATCGGAAAAAAGTTTCTGATCCTGTCATGATAACTTTGGGAGAAATATTTTTCTTACTGGAAAATAGGATTTATGAAGATTTTAACACCCTCATGCGTCTGGTTATTTCAGGGAGGAAAACTCGCTAGACACGAGGTAAAAAAACAAAAGTTGCGCCAATATCTTCGATTAAAAAAATACAGAAGAATTCAGTAGTCGATTTGTAAATAGAACGGAAATTGTCAACCCGGTCATTATGAATCAAATTTTTGGTCGCAAACTCTTCCAGAGTAGAAACATAAAGAAACCATTCTCCGTTCAGCGCCTCCGGATTTAAGAGTGGAATTCCGATTTGGATACCTTTTTTACTCGCAACAAAAATAGGATATTTAGATATTTCTTGTTGAAGAATACTATCACTGGCCTGCCCTAGCAGTTGTTGATGAGGACGAATTATTTTTTCTAAACTTTTTAATTTTCTTTCTTCCGGATTCATGATATCTCAATCTATTTTATCAACATTTCTTAAAACTAATAATGCCACACTTTCTATATGCTGAGTATGGGGAAACATATCGACTGGCTGAATTTTTACCACTTCATACTTTTCCTGAAGTAATAGTAAATCTCTGGCCTGCGTGGCGGGATTACAGCTGACGTAGACTATTTTCGGCGCAGCGAGGGTAAGCAACATTTCGACCACTTTGGGATGCATTCCGGCGCGGGGTGGATCAGTGATGACCAAGTCGGGCTTACCGTGGTTTTCTGCAAACTCCGCACTTAAAATATTTTTGACGTCCCCTGCGTAAAAAATAGCATTTTCAATTTTATTAGACTCCTGATTGATCCGAGCATCCTCAATCGCTGCGGTTATTTCCTCAATCCCTACTACCTGTCGACTTTTATCCGCTACATAGAGGGCGATACTGCCGATACCACAGTAGAGATCATAAACATTCTCTGTTCCCGTTAATTCTGCAAAGTCTACTACTACATCAAACAGTCGAATAGCCTGAGTAGTATTGGTTTGAAAAAATGATTTAGGTCCAATTCGATAAATAACCGAACCCAATGCTTCTTCAATAAAAGGCATCCCCTTATATAAATCAATATTGAGATCTAAAATAAAATCATTTAATTTTGTATTGACACAAAGGTAAAGCGCCGTTATTTCTGGAAATTTTTCTGCCAGTGCATCCAGGTATTTTGTCCTTTCTTCTTCGGTACTCTGACCAAAAACCACAATGACCATTACTTGTCCCAGGGTAGTTACCCGGACGATCACATTACGCAAAGTTCCTATTTGTGCTCTTGCATCGTAGAAGCTCAAACCCATTTCGCGACCTAATTGCCGCAAATAATTTCTAATCCCGTTGGCGGGTTCCTCCTCGAGCCAACATTTTTCAATATCCACGATTTTATCCCAGGCGCGGGGACGGTGAAAGCCGAGTACATCTGCTTCCATGCTAACGCCCGCTTCTTTTTCTTCTTCCGTAATCCAGCGTCGATTCGAAAAACTAAAGTCTAATTTATTGCGATAAAATTGAGTTTTAGCGGAACCAATGATGGGCAAAACTGGCACTTCTGATAATTTTCCGATTCGCCGAATGGCCTGTTCGACTACTTCTTGTTTGTATTTTAGTTGAGTTTCGTAAGGAAGATTCTGGTATTTACAGCCACCACAAACGCCAAAATGCTGACAAAACGGTTCGGTACGTTCGCTGGACAAGGATTTGAAGGTCAATGGATAGCCTTCGAAAAATCCATTTTTCTTTTTGGTCACCCGAACATCCACCACATCACCCGGTACCGTTCGTTCTACAAATACGACCATCCCTTCCGGAGTACGTCCCGCACAACGACCTTTATCCGCGAAGCCGGAAATTTTTACATCCTCCAGAAGGACTACCCGATTTTTTTTTCTTCTTCCCATATTATCTGGTTAACACAATATAATCTCTGATTAATGTTTGTAAAAATTCTATTTTATTTGTTGGTCTTTCGTCTAAATCTAACACATCTACCAGTCGATCAACCAATTTATCTATCACGTCGGTGTGTGCTTTATTTTTGTGAGTATGGTAACGATGTATCGCAGACTTGATCAGTAGTAAATCTTTTTCCCGCAATTTTCGCACTTCCTGATAAGTTGGTTCGTATGCTTCAATAGAGTTGATCTTTAAAATATCTGTTAGTTGAAACCGCTTATTAAATTTAACTTTTATCACCACGGTATTAGCGGTCATATCTCCCAATCGTTGTTTTTTTGCCGACGAATTAATTAATAGTCCCGCCAAGGTACCAAATGATAGAAAAGTATCCACTACGTGAAAAACAGCTCTTAATAAATAATCACTCCATCCCGGTTCTTCTCCATCTAAACGAACCACCTTGATACCAGCGGCCTTTTTACCCCAGGATTGCCCATTAGCGATAATCTCGGATATTAAGTGGTAACCGACAAAGAGCATGACTGGGAGAAGATCAAAAAAGCGTCCCATCATACCGCTGCCCTCCAATTCGTCGATCCACGCCTCTAAAAGTATCAGAAATATCAGGATAAAAAGAGCTCCTACGATAACTGCATCTATAAAAAAGGCCAAAAACCGGTCCTGAGGACCAGCCAGTTCGTACTCGATGGTTACGTTTTGGGTAGTAGTAATATTAATCGTTGGCATAGAAGCAAAATTATGAAGTGCAAGATACTAATTTCGTAGAATCATGAAAATCTGGATAAACGCTTATTTTACCAAGGTAATTTTTAAGCAACTTTTTTCTGAGGAGGATCTCTTGCTAATTAAATCCAAAATTATATGTATTTTTATTATTATTTTAAATCATACGACTTACCGTAATTCATGCGCGAGACCAACTTTATTAATCAAAATAAAGAAAAGTGGAAAGAATACGAGGAGATGCTCGATCGCAAAGCCACCGATCCTGACCGACTCAACCGTTTATTTGTACAGATAACGGATGACTTGTCTTATTCCCGCACTTTTTATCCCAACCGCTCGGTACGGGTTTATCTGAATAATCTTGCGCAACAGATTTTCTACAATATTTATAGAAATAAAAAAAGTCCGGTGGGACGTTTGGTTTCTTTTTGGACTGATGAGCTTCCACAGTTGATTTACAAATCCAGATCCGCTTTTCGGATTGCCTTTGTCGTATTCATAGTTTCAATGCTGATCGGCGCTTTTTCATCTGAAATGGATCCAGAATTTCCTCGGGTAATCCTTGGAGATAGCTATGTAGATATGACCATTGAAAATATCGAAACGGGTGATCCGATGGCAGTTTATAAAGACCGCAGCAGATTTGGAATGGCACTGGGAATTACGGCCAATAACCTCTTCGTTGCTTTTCTGACTTTTTTACTAGGTGCTTTCTTTTGCATAGGTGCAATTGGCATTTTGGTGAATAATGGAATAATGGTGGGAAGTTTTCAGCATTTTTTCTACGACAAAGAGGTTTTTCAGGAATCATTTTTGACCATCTGGACGCACGGTACCCTAGAAATTTCGGCAATCATTATCGCCGGGGCAGCCGGTATTACGATGGGGCAAGGACTGGTTTTTCCGGGTACACTTTCGCGACTTCAGGCTTTTCAGATTTCGGCAAGAAGAGGTTTAAAAATTATGGTAGGACTGATTCCAATTTTTATTACTGCGGGTTTTATTGAAGGCTATTTGACCAGATATACGGAGACACCGGATATTATCAGACTGATGTTTATCCTGGTTTGTCTGTTTTTTATTTTAGGATATTTTGTAATTTATCCTATAAGAAAAGCAAGAATTGGATTTACGGCAAGTTTAAAGGACACTCGGATTCCACCAATACAAGATCTTGCGATCAATTATCATCGGATCAAATTTCCTGGAGAAATTCTGACCGACGCTTTTAGTCTGATGCGCAAAAACTTAAGTGTTATTTTGAAATATAGTACTGGAATTGCTTCAGCGTATGTTTTCATTGTTTCGATACTTACTAGACTTCCGCTCAATGAAGCTTTTAGTTTCCCAACGGAAATTTTTGGATCTTTTAATAAACTGGGACAATACTTTAATAACGAATCCATCTTACTGCTTCCGATCTTTAATATATTTTTATACTCGTCTTTTTTTTTCCTTTTAATACAGATTCTGCTACGTAATTTTCATTATAAAACGGTGGTCAAAAAAGAGCTTCAACAACAGTTTATTAGTTTCCTGAATCTATTAGTTCCTGTTAGTATTGGATGTTTAATTTTAGCAACGAATCTACCTTTTAAGGGGTTAATATTATTTGTATTAATTCCATTTTTATTAATGACTATTTTCGTTTCGCAAAAAGAGGAGATTAATTTTTTTACTGCGCTAATCCGTGGTTTTAACCTGATGAAAAGAAATTTGGGCCAAGTAGTAAGCGTATTATTATTGGTTTCTGTTTTAGGAATACTTTTGTTTTCAATCATGGATACTTCTATTCTTTGGTTTTATTTGGAATTTTTCGGCTGGAATTTTTCGGTAGATCAATCCACAATGGATCAGCTTGTTTATGGATCTCTGATATATATTGCGATCTTTATTCTTTGTCTGGTGCTTTCTCTATTTACGTTTTGTTTTGGGCTGCTTTATTTCAGTCTGATAGAGATAACAGAAGCTCCCTGGCTTTACGAAGCAGTAGCCAATATCGGACGATACCAGAGTATCCGAGGATTGGAAAAAGAAGGTTAAATAATAGACTTTATTCTAAGGATGAGGAATAAATAACTATCCATTCTGACTTTCTAAAATATTTTATCAAAACTGTTTAAACACAAAAGTTGAGTCTATTTCTATATAAGAATTTGTCTAAAATACTACCACTAGTATGCGTTTTACTATGGGTCGTTCAACTATCTGGTCAGGACTCAACTCCTTCGCCAACGCAACAGTTTGAAAATACCACCTTGGAACCCCGTAGTTTTGAAACCTCTGACTGGGAAAAAGCGACTGAAGGAATAGACTATCGCCATTCTACCAAAGATCAAAAAAATGTCAACGAAGATGTAGGAGATACGCTCGGAGGAGAGAAAGCGAGGCTGGAAGAGCAGGCCAAAAACCTGGGTGGTGCTGCGGGTGCCTTTTGGAATATCCTGGTAAAAATCATCTTTTTATTTTTTATAATGGTGATGGTTGGACTCCTTATTTATTCCATCATACGAGGAGAAAATATTTTTAAAAAGAAGGAGAAAATATCTCGAACGACCTTCTTTGATCTTGAGGAAGTAGAAACCAATCTCGCCGACTCTGATCTAGATCGATTTATCATTCAGGCAGAAAAAAAAGGGAATTATTCCCTGGCCATTCGTTTGCACTATCTAGCCATAATTAAAGAACTTTCGCGAAAAAAAATAATTCGCTACAAAAAAAATAAAACCAACCACGTCTACGTAACCAAAGTTAATACAACTTCTTTTGGAGAAGAATTTCGACAGGCAACCAACGCTTTCGAAAGAATCTGGTTTGGACAGAATATTCTTACCCGGACAGATTATCAGACGGTGAAACCAAATTTCCAAAAATGGATGATTACGGCCCAAAATCTCAGCAACCAAAAACTATCACTCAACTTAAATAAGTCCTAAATGCAAAACAAAACCATTTTGTGGATTTTGGGAGTTTTGGTGGTTTTGCTATCCATTTTCTTTTTTGTTTTTCGGGATGGACAAACCCGCTATTCCTGGCGAGAGAATTATAAAGAAGCAAAAAATCCATATGGTACACATGTCATTTACGAACTCTTAAAAGCTTCCCATTCTCAATATAATTTTCACGAAATTTCAAAAGGGATTACCGAGGGATTACCAGATTTAGATTCTGTGGGATTATCTACCGTGGCTAATTATGTCTTTATAGGCGAAGGAATGTTTTTAGATACGATAGAGATAGACAGAATGCTGCGTTTTGTTGCTGCAGGAAATAATGCATTCATTAGTAGCAAGGATATTCCATTCAACATCAAGCCCATCATCTTCAATGAAATGTGTTCCGAATATTGGTTTTACCAATATCCCAATATTTCTGATAGCCTTGCTTCGCTAAGTTTTACACATCCTTCCCTCGTCGATACGAGTGGTTCGTATGATTTTAAATATATCAGTCACAATGAAGTCAGGGATTATCGATGGCATTATGTTGAGTCAGAATATTTTTGTGACGAATATTATAGTCCGGTAGCATTAGGTTATTTGAATGACACATTAGTTAACTATTATAAAATACAATACGGTGACGGTCATTTTTATTTTCATACTAACCCAATTACTTTTTCTAATATTCAGTTGCTGAAAGCCCCGGCGGTGGATTATGCTTCATTGGTCTTTTCTCATCTACCACCCGGCGATATTTACTGGGATCGGGTGAGTCGGTTACCGCTAGGAATTGCGCGTGGTCTCGATCGTAATAATCGGGACGGTAGTATGGATCGCAATCTAAATTCGGTAGGACCACTATCCTATATTTTGAGTCAACCCTCTTTGGCATGGGCCTGGTATACGTCGCTGGCAATTGCTGTTTTATTCTTAATTTTCCGGTCCCGACGAAAACAAAAAATTATTCCTGTATTAGAAGAAAATAAAAACAGCTCTCTCGAATTTATTAATACCATTGGGCGAATTTATTATCAACAGGGCAATCACCGAAAAATTTGTCTAAAGAAGATGACGCTCTTTTTGTCTTTCATTCGAGATCGTTATTATTTGAGTACCAATGAAAAAGATGATGACTTTATGACGCGGCTAGCGGCTAAATCTGACATTCCATTATCCATCATTAATCAAATATTCCTTTATCATAAAAATATTGATAGCTCTACTTTTGTTTCAGAAAAAACACTGATCGCCTTCCATCAAGAAATGGATAAATTTTATAAAAATTGTAAATAAAACACCATGTCTGACGACCTAACGAATACTCCCGGAGAAGAAAATCCGATATCCTATACGCCACCAAATACGTGGCAAGAAAACCGACTGGATTTGAGTAAAGTCTCCGCAATTACCAATGGTATCCGGCAAGAACTAGCCAAAGTAATTATTGGACAGTCCACAACTGTTGACTTGTTAATTGCGGCGCTATTTTCGGGTGGACACGTATTACTCGAAGGCGTTCCCGGGATTGCTAAAACCCTGCTCGCACGACTGATGGCTCAAACACTGCAAGCCGATTTTTCACGAATTCAGTTTACCCCTGACCTGATGCCTACCGATGTCGTGGGAACCACGGTTTTTAATATGCAACAATCTGAATTTACGTTTAGTCAGGGGCCCGTATTTTCAAATATTGTACTCATTGACGAGATCAACCGAGCACCCGCCAAAACACAAGCCGCCCTGTTTGAGGTCATGGAAGAATATCAGGTTACGGTGGATGGAACTACTTACCCAATGGATTTTCCCTTCTTTGTAATTGCGACCCAAAACCCGATTGAGCAGGAAGGAACTTATAAATTACCCGAGGCTCAACTAGATCGTTTCTTATTTAAAATAATAGTTCAATATCCTAGCCTCGAAGAAGAAAAAGCCATCCTTTATCGCTTCCGTCAAGACTTTAAACAAACGATACAGGATCAGGTCAGAGGGATTTGTAGTAAAGCCGATATGCGCGAATGTCAAGAGGTAGTAGAAAAGGTGCACATCAAGGATGAGCTACTCGATTATATCGCCGATATCATTCACGGTACGCGAAATAACGGAGACTTGTTTTTGGGGGCTTCTCCTCGTGCTTCGCTGGCGATTCTAAAATCTGCCAAAGCGATTGCCGCTATGAATGGTCGGGATTTTGTTACCCCCGACGATATTCAGTACGTGGCGTATCCGGTTTTAAATCATCGAGTCATTTTGACGCCGGAGCGTGAAATGGAGGGCTACGATCAGGAATACGTGGTAAATGATATTGTGAAAAAAATTGAGGTGCCAAGGTGAGAAACGAATATTGAATGTTGAATCTTCAATTTTGAATATTGATTTTGGGGCCGTCTAGTACGAGGAAACTTATATTTTAATAGGATTCAGATGCAGGAGAAAAATTTCAATAAAAATTGTATAAATAAAAATGCCCGAAATAAAGTATTTTTATGAAAATCTGGAATAATATTTTTTTAACGAACCGCTTTTTTATCTGCTTCGGGTTAATCTCCGGATTATTTGCGGCCAGTTTTTTTATGCAAATATTATTTCCAATTGTGCAGGCTATCCTGTTAATTACTATTATTTTATCATTAGTAGATATTTTATTATTATTTAAAACAAAGGAATTTATTCGCGCCAATAGACGCACGCCAAAAATTCTGTCACTCGGCGAGTATAATAAAATCCACCTGGATATTTTAAATATTTCCACTCAAAATTTATCGCTAGAAATCATTGATGAATTACCGAAACAACTACAAAAACGAGATTTCAGAATCATCATTCGTTTGGAAAGTAAAAAGACCGAGACGATTACTTACGAGGTACGACCATTACAAAGAGGAGAATATATTTTTGGCGCCTTAAACATTTATCTCAGTTCAGAAATAGGTTTGATACAACGTCGCACACAATTTGTTGAACCAACCGCCGTTCCTGTCTATCCTTCAATTATTCAAATGAAACAGTTAGAGCTGAAAGCTTTTGACCGAGTCACCAATCAAAAAGGAATCAAAAAAATCCGCCGCCTCGGTCATAGTTACGAATTTGAGCAAATCAAAAGTTACGTAAGGGGAGACGATTACCGGAGTATCAACTGGAAAGCGAGCAGTCGTCGTGGTACTTTAATGGTCAACGCTTATCAGGACGAAAGAGCGCAACAGGTATATTGTGTACTCGATAAAAGTCGAGTCATGAAAATGCCTTTCAACGGGTTGAGTCTAATGGATTACGCCATTAATACTTCGCTGGTCATTTCTAATATTGTCTTACAAAAAGATGACCGCGCTGGCTTATTGAGCTTTTCAGATGTGATGGGTACCGCTATCAAAGCAGAAAGAAAAGCCAATCAATTAAATAAGATTATGGCGGCGCTGTACCGAGAAAAAGAAAGGTCTGGAGAGGCCAATTATGAATTACTATATTATGCTTCCAGAAAATTAATTAAGGGAAGAAGTCTTTTATTATTATTTACTAACTTTGAAAGTACGTACGCACTGGAACGGGTACTACCAGTTTTACGAAAAATAAATACGCTGCATTTACTAGTTGTCGTATTTTTTGACAATTTAGAAATTCGAAAATTTTCGCAAGAGGAGGTGGAAGATACAGAAGAAATCTATATGCAAACCATTGCACAAAATTATCTTGCCGAAAAAACCGCCATGGTTCAACAACTGAAGCAATTTGGTATCCAGGCTATTCTTACCCGACCAGAAGAACTAGCCGTTAATTCCATCAATAAATATTTAGAGTTGAAAGCGAGAGGATTGATTTAAACAGTCTTGTTAGCTATTTGCCAGTTAGCTTGTTAGCTTCTCTTTAACGCCGATTAACACGTGCGATTGAGTGGAACCGCTTAACGGAGCTACACCACGATGTCGTTTTATCTAAAATCTATTAATCAACACCTCTTAGGGCCGAAGAATAGCCGCAAAAGAAGCAGTCAAATATTATAAGTTATTCTTTTATCGATCCTTAATTTCCCGTAATCATAAACTCCGTCCGTCGATTTGCCTGCCGTCCTGCTTCCGTATCATTGCTATCGATGGGAGAAGTTTCTCCGTAGCCTTTATAGGTCATGCGCGTTTTGTCAATACCATTTTCTACCAAATAAGTAAAAACGGATTTTGCTCGATTGTCGGATAAGGTCAGGTTGTTGGAATCTGAACCTACGTTATCAGTGTGGCCATTTAGCTGAATACTAATTCCCGGATTATCATCGAGAAAAGTTTTAAGTCGATTTAATTCCGTAAAGGATTCTGGCCGTAAATCTGCTGACCCCGTATCAAAAAACACATTCCGTAGAACGGTGGGTTTGTATTTTTCTATAGCAGATGCTGGAATTTCCGTACTGCCAGTGATTAATTCGGGAACTGCTCGTAATTCAATCGCGAGTTGATAAGGATCGTTCGTCTCTTTGGATTCCTTCAGGTCAAAGTGCTCGGAATAAAAAATGTACGACGGCTTGGAAACATTGAACGCATAATCTTTTCCAGTAGGTAAAGTAATTAGAAAAAAACCGTCCGCATCAGAATTAACCGCAGCGTGGATTTTTCCGGTAGACATATCTACTATTTCTACTCTCGACACCAAAGGTTGCTGGGTTTCTGCGTCGGTAATATTGCCGCGTACATATGTAACGGGCTGCGGCCTGGCTTCTGGATATAGTTCAAAACTATAGAGGTCCATTCCGGTTGCCTTTTTCTCTTTTTGAACTGTATTATTTTCGGATAAAATACGATCAGAGGCATAGTAAGCGGTCTTGCCATCAAGGCTAACGACTAGCGTACTTTCGTCCGCTTCTGTGTTGATAGGATATCCTAAATTAATGGGTTCTCCCCAATTGCCATCCGGTTGTTTTCTAGAATAGAACAAATCGAATCCGCCCATTCCCGAATGACCGTTGGACATAAAATAAAGTGTTTGACCATCGGGGTGAATGAATGGAGATTGATCATCTCCTTTAGTATTAATTTTATCACTTAATAATTTAGGGCGTGACCATTTGCCTTCGGCGTTACGTTGACTCAGATAAATATCACTTTTTCCTAAGCCAGTATTACGCCGTGAAGCAAAATACAACGACTGCCCGTCGGCGGATAAGGAGGGTTGAGATTCCCAGTCGCGAGAATTAATGGGCGATCCGATATTGGCTGCTGCGGTCCACCGACCTTTTTTAACTTCAGAAAAATAAATATCACAACTACCATATCCATCCTTGCGGCTATCACATTTGGTGAAGACCAGAAATTTTCCATCAGGGGTAATATTCTGTGCACCTTCATTATTTGGCGTATTGACATCCGATAGCGGAATTCCTTCTTGCCAGACATTATCAACTTTTTTGCTGATATAAAAATCTTCCTGTCCTCTTATTTTTTTTGTAAAAACTAAAACAGATTCGTCCGCAGTCAGCGATGGTAGATATTCCTGATCTGTGGTATTTACCAAATTACCTAGACTTTGAGGCTGGAATGCCACTGGATTGGCTTTGGCTTGCGCACTAAATATTTCGTCTTTGACTCGTCGTTCTGCTTTGGCTAACAGTACCTTATTTTTTGGTTTTGAGTCGATATACTGTTTTAGATGTTCAATTCCTTCTGAGCTTTTACCTTGATTTAGCTCAGCCAGTCCTAATACATAAATGACTTTAGGGGAATAATTAGGATCCATCGCCAGCACCTTTTCAAAGCCCGTTTCTGCTGCTGCGTAATCTTCTAGATAATGATTTAAAGAAGACCACTGAATTTGTGCATCAATAAAATTAGGTGCTACTTTTAACGCTTTAGTAAATTCTTCAAGTGCCTTTTCATCGTTACCGCTGATATTATAATCTATTCCTTTTTCGTAGGCTTTTTTAGCCTTTCCGGATGCCGTCTTTTTGGTAATATAAGTACCTTGAGTAGAAGTAGCTTTTTGGGCACCTGCACATTGCACCAATAGGATTGTAAACAAGCAAAGGATAAATTGTCGCATAATATTTATTTGGTGAGTCATCGGCTGGTTTAGTTTAGCGTATAATTTTGCCAATAGTATAACGGAATATCTGTCAATTTGTAACAGTAATCAAAGTAGGAAAATTGTTTTAAGGAATGAGATAATAATAAATTTACGTTTTTGGCTTGATCTTTTTGCCGCTAGTCTCGTTAAAAAGCCTCGTGATAGCGCGGCTATGGCAGCCCGACCGTTCCGGTTCCTTCACATGGTTCAGTTATGTTTTTTGCCTTACTAGCAACAAAAATCGCTAACCCAAAATTCTTAATTTATTAATACCTCATTCCTTATAGCCTATTTATTGAAATTCTTCTTTCACAATTTTCTACCAAACAAGTACTTGCAAATACTTTGCCCAGCTTTCTGACGGTAATAAATCTGTTTCCCACAAAAAAAATAGTCATTTGCGGTTACACAAATGACTATTATTATTTTATACTAAATAGCTTGAGGAATTAATCCGAAGCTAGAAGGTCACTTGCTTTGGTATATCCCATTTTTGCCGCTTGCATGGCGTCTTTACGGTAGCCGTTTTTACCACTTTTTTTCAGGGCAAGTGCTTTGTAATAAAGGATTTCTGCCGGATCGACCGCCTCAACTTCAGTAGGCATAGCTTCTACCTGTTTGAAAACGTCAACTGCTTCGGTGTAGTTTTTGGCAGCCAGCAATGCTCGTCCGTAATGGAAGGTGGCAAAAGGTTGCCATGCCTGATTAGCATCACCGGGTTTAAATTTCCGTTTGCTATAGAATTTTAAATTATTGAAAGCACCCGCGTAGTCGCCCGTTTCCAGATGACAAAGTGCTTTGCGTCGGTGTGCCTGCCAGTAAATGGATTGCAAAGGAATAGACGTTTTAATCGCTAGATTAAAGTCCTCAATTGCTTTTTCTATATCTCCATTTTTACGATGGATTAATCCACGACCAAAATAAGGGGCCGTATTGGAAGGATTCAGATCAATACTCTTGGTATAATCGTAAAGCGCGTCCTGGTAATTTTTTAATATATGATTTACCCGACCTCTTCGTTCGTACGCCAGGGCATGGCGGTCAAATTTATTGATGGCCTTGGTTAATTCTACGATCGCTTCATCCTGCTTACCCTTTTCTTCTACTAGGGCACGTCCCTTTAAAAAAGCTTGTACGGCAGCTCGGTCACTGTTCGGTTCGATGGTCTTATGACTAATGATGGTACCATTATCAATCAACCAACCACCAAATTCTCCCGCTACAGCGTATTGAGAAATATAAGCAAGTAAACCAACGGTATTTTTCCAGGTTTTCTGACTAGTAGAAGGGGTTATCAAACGTGGAATCACGAAAGAAGAGGAAGAAGCATCAAATACTTCTTCTTCGTTGATAAGTACGTCGTTTTTATAGTAGTTCTCCACTCTAGACTGATACATTGTGCGTACTTTGTCGAAACTTTTGGGACTACCAAACTCCAGACGGCCTTTGAAGATTGATTTATAAGTCATTTTGCTGTTTTATGAGGAAAATTAATAATCGAATTTTGGTTACAAAATTCTATTTTTGTTTCTGCTAATTTTGAGATTAAGGATCATTAAAAGAATAACTTATAACATTTGGCTGTTTAATTTGCTGCTACTCTTCGTTGGTGAAAAACTCCTTGGCTTTCAGCCGAGGCAAGCTACTATAGCTACGGCATAAATCGCATTTCACCGCCTCGATTAGCATCAAATTAACCGACCCAAACCTTTATAACCTATTTTTTAAACGATCCTAAGTAAATAGTTTCTTTTTCGTAAAATAAAAACTGGTGTAGTTCCTCAACAACAAGATTAAATGAGTAATAAATTTACGGTAACTCAGATTTTTTCTGTGTTACATTTTTTCTCTCTTAGTCAATAAGTAAGGTAATTTGAGGTTGTATTTTTTTTGCAAAAGACAAAAAAATTACTCTCCGCAGCACGCAGTTTTCTCTATAGTAAAAATATATTCCTAGGGATGTCTAGTGAGATGGTGGACTTCCACTTTAACTTAAAATGGACACGTATCTACAAATATGCACTATTTTTTGGAATAATCAAAAAAAATAAGCAATTTCGTAGAATTTTTCTAAAAATGAGGCTTTACTTAAAAAATATAAGATTGGAAATTTCGCCAACCTCCTTCCCTTTATTACTGACTATCAATTACTTACATAAGTAAATTTATTACAAACTGTTATTCCCTACCTATAAAAATTTTTTATTTTATTTTGAAGAAAATAGTTAAGAAAAACCTAAAAAGGTCTGACAAACGGTAGTTTATCAGACCTTTTTAAAAATATATTTTAATTTTTTAGCCCATTTCAGACTTGACTTCTGTCACTTCTGGTACCATTCTTTTCAACATTCCTTCGATACCTGACTTTAGGGTTACCGTAGAAGAAGGACATCCGCTGCATGACCCCTGGAGGATGACCGTTACGATTCCTGCGCGAGATACCCATGGTTGGGCTATTGGACTTGTTACCCTTTAACAAATTGGCTCTATAAATAGTCTTTTGTCTAATTTCTAGATTTCAATTCTTAAAGGGTAACAAGTCTCTATTAAAAAATTAAAAGTGTACCTAAATTACTGCTTAATAAATCGAGCACTTTGAAGATAACTATTCTTCTGGTCAACTACACTTAAGAAGTAAATACCTTTGGGCAAATCATTGACGCCAATTTCCTGGAATCCATTTTCGAAGTTTTTCACTGCCTGGTAAACAATTTGACCATTTAAGTTAAAAATAACTACCTCTGATTCTTCTCCTTGGTAATGTACCTGAAGTGCATCCTTAACGATGGTAGGGACAATAGTTAGAGACTTATCAATCTCCAGCTTAGCAACAGCTACATTACTATATTCAAACTTGCCATCAAAGTCTACTTGCTTTAATCGGTAGTAGTTTAATTTAGATACAGGCTGATCATGTACAAACCTATACGAGCTAACACTTGAGGTAGTTCCTCGTCCATTAACTGTTCCCAGCGACGTAAAATTACGTCCATCCGTACTATATTCCACCTGGAAATATTCGTTATTGAGTTCTGAGGCAGTTTCCCATAATAGTAGCACATTTTTATCTCTATTAGCTGTTGCGTTAAATGTGGTTAGTTCAACGGGGAGGGCGGCATTCGCAGTATAGTTTACTGTACTGTTATTAGCTCCTTCTTCAAAATCTATTTCTAATAATCCAAAATCTTCTCCCTCTCCAATGACTATAGAATAAGGACCACCACTAAAACAATCACTACCACTAGTTTCAGCCATTCCTACTACAAAATCTACTACACCCATTGCACAAGGTTGTAATAGTTGAATAGTCGCAGTGTAAGTACCTCCCGTGGAGGGATTATAGGTCCAAGTGTTGTTTAATGGAAAACCCGTAGTACCTTCACACCACGAGTTTCCTTGAAAGCCAATAAAAGGCTTAACTGTCTCTTCACTCGATCCGGTACATGTTAAATTTGGTGGATAAGTGATACTGACGTCAAGGTCAAAAGTGGCAGGTCCAGAAGCTGATGTGTAAATTGCTGATCCCGCAGTACCATGAGTGTAAGTAACTTTTGCATAACTGTCGCTAGCATTTACAGTAAAGGTTTGTGTTGTAGCATTACAGCCATTATCAGCGCCAGCTGTAAATGTAATCATACCACTACTTGCAACTGCTTTATCATGAAGAACAGTAACAGAAAAAACCCGATCGCCGTTCGCTAAGGTACTACCTAAAGTAGAATTAGCAAATTTATTCGGAGCTCCATCAACAGTGCAAAAATCATCATCAAAATTGACAAAAAAAGCAGCAGTATTCGTACATTCACCTGGAGCAGGGTTAGGCACCGTAACTTCATACTCGATGGCTATTTCGTTACACACATCATCTACACACTTAGGACATTGAGCATTTGCCCCTAAGTTTAGAAAGGTTAAAAATAAAAGTACAAAAGAATGTTTTAATGCTTTTTTAAAAAAGTCATTTTGGTAAGTTGTAGTAGAAAAAATTATCATATTGAATAATTTTGTTTGGTTAAAAAAATTAATTAGTTTCAGGTTGAGTTGTTTTTCAAGAAAAAATGGAAACAAGTTAATCGTTGAAGTTTTACCTATCAACAGATTATAGTTACCACTTTAATCTTGCATATCAACTCCAAGGTGAAATTATATTTTCAATAATACATGAATAGCCTGAATTTATTTTGAATTATAAATCACAATATTCTAGACAATAAATAGACAGCTACTCACTTACCTTTTAATCCAAATAAAAAAAAGACTTCTCCCGTAGATTATCGACGAATGGTTACTATCTGACCCGCCTTGTCAATTTGCAATTTTGGCAATTTGTGACCATTTTTTTTCATAAAATTATCCGCCTGCTGGATATTAGGAACGAGGATTAAATAGATTAAGAAATTTTGAGTAGGTAGTTTTTTGTGTATAACGAATTGAAAAACACAGACATAGCCGTAGCTATGGCGCGTATTTTAAACGAAGTTAGGCACAAAAAATATTAGTCATAATTCTGAATCTATTAGATCGTTGTTCCTTAGTGGTAAGTCAAACAAATTATGATAAGTTGATGTTATAATGTAAACCTATCACAATCATGAATAAAAAATACATAGTAACACTTAAAGAAACGGAGATAGAAATGTTAAAGGAATTAATTTCTACC
>Ga0209187_1001048_pt1:0-30000 | contig 36374 bp, 18 predicted proteins | sample BantaG_FD_187430 | JGI IMG/M metagenome (GOLD analysis project Ga0209187, IMG submission 187430) | Marine algal microbial communities from Bantry Bay, Ireland - BantryBay_4 metaG (SPAdes) (version 2) | ecosystem: Host-associated > Algae > Red algae > Unclassified | place: Bantry Bay...
TGCCAGAGATGCGCTTTACTGTCACATTTTTCGATTTCTCAGCCGATATTCCTTGTCAAGACCCTTTTTAAAGAGTTTTGTCAGTCAACCAGGTACCTGACGTGAAACAACCAATGTAAAAAGACCATTTTCTGCTATTAAGCAGACTGCGCGACTACCTTCAAAGATGACCTATACAATTTCATTTACGCAATTAAATAAAATCAACATCCCTAGCGCCGGTGGCAAAGGGGCGAATTTGGGCGAACTGATAATGGCAGGCTTTCCCGTGCCTGCTGGCTTCGTCTTAACGACGACGGCGTATGATGCTTTCGTGCAGGCGCATGGCCTCCAACAAAAAAATGTCGAGCTCGCCAACGCCGTTTCCATCAACGATCCACATTCCAGCCAAGCCGCTTCCGAGAAAATCCAGCAGCTTTTTACAGATGCGGCCATACCTAATGAGATCGAGGCTGCATTGGTGGCGATGTGGCAAGACCTTGGAGTTGGGCCGGTTGCTGTGCGTTCTTCTGCGACGGCAGAGGATCTACCGGATGCCAGTTTTGCTGGGCAGCAAGATACTTTTCTTAATATTCAAGGGAAAGCTGCGTTGCTGGACGCGGTGAAAAAATGCTGGGCCAGCCTCTGGACGGCCCGTGCGATTGCCTACCGGCTGCGCCAAGGGATCGACTCAGCCAATGTCAGCCTCGCAGTGGTTGTGCAAACGCTAATCGCCGCTGATTCTTCTGGCATTCTCTTTACCGCCAACCCGACCAATGGCGAGCGCGACCAAATCCTCATCAACGCGACGTGGGGGTTGGGCGAAGCGATTGTCGGCGGGTTGGTAACGCCCGACAGCGTGGTGGTTGATCAAGCGAAGTGGCAGATCGTCTCTCGCGAAACCGCGGTCAAAAGAGTGATGACTGTGCGCACAGAGATCGGCACGGAAGAGCAATCCGTTCCATCAGCGAAGCAAAATCTAGCGGTGCTGGATGATGCCACCGCTATCAAACTAGCGCGGATCGGCACGCAGATCGCAGCCCATTATGCTATACCGATGGATATTGAGTGGGCAATCGCGGACGGTGCAATTGCCATCCTGCAAGCGCGTCCCATCACCTCCCTACCAGCCGCTCCACTCAAAAATGTGACGTGGGAGCCGCCCACGCCAAACACCATCTGGATGCGTCGCCAAATTGTGGAACACATGCCCGATCCGCTCTCGCCACTCTTTGAAGATCTTTACGTGCAGCGTGGGATCAGAGAATCTATTGGCGGATTGCTCATTTCTATGGGCGAATTATCCAACGTTCGATTCGACTTGGGCAAGATGATGCCGCATGGATTTGCCGACACCATTAATGGGTATGCGTATACAACGTCTACCCTCAAAATAGATGCGAATACAGTGAAGGCGCTTCTCTTTATCTATCCCCGCATCTTCAAAATGCTTAAAATGCCAGCCTTTGATTGGGCAGGGCACGTATTGCCGAACTACCAATCGTTAGCCACGCGCTGGGGTGAGCTTGACCTCGCCACCGCGACGGACGAGCAATTGCTTGACGGGGTAAGAAAGATGGCCGTGGCAGACAGTGCCTACTGGTGGGGATCCGCTGCTAGTTTGGGGCTTTCACGTGCGCTTGATCCGCTCTTTGATTGGCTGCTCAAATCGCTACTGTTCCGCAATGCGCTGCCCCAAGCGGGGCTCGGCAGCTCGGCCTTTTTGCGCGGCTTTGATTCTAAGGCGCTCGACGCCCAAGCTGACATGGAGCAGATTGCCGACACCATTCGTGACGCTGAGCCTTTGCGCAAGCTTATTCTTAATACGACAGCCAACCAACTTCTGTCAGCCATTGCCGCGCACCCAGACGGGCAGCCTGTGCTTGACCATATCGAGCAATACTTCGCCGCGTACGGTCATCAAATCTACAATCTTGACTTTGTCGCGCCCACGCAAAGCGAAGATCCGCTGCCCATATTTTTGAGCCTCAAGGCGCTGGTTAAGAACGCGCCTGCTGAATCGGTGCGCGTGCGCCAAGCCAAGATGGGGCGAGAGCGAGATGAGTTAATCGCACGGACGGAACAGGCGCTCAATCCACTGTTGCGCCGATTATTTCAATGGGTGTGGAAATGGACGAAGCACTTCGCGCCCTATCGTGAGCACGTCATGTTTTATTTGGGCTCAGCGTGGCCGACGGTGCGCAAGCTGGCGAACGAATTGGGGCAGCGGCTGACGGATGCTGGGGCCATTGCCACGCCTGACGACATTTACTTTTTGAATAGTGATGAGATTATGGAAGTGATCAGCGCGCGTGCCGCTGGACAATCTATAACTGATTTGTCGAAACTGGTGGAGGAGCGGCGTGCGTTGCGCGAGTCGCGTAAGCTGCTAACGGCACAACCAAAAGTGCCTCTGCATTCAGCGCTCAAAGTGGGACCAATAAAGCTAAAGATGTTTGACCCGACGCCGACCGATTCAGCCTCAAACAGTGGCCCAATTCTCGATGGTTATGCGGTCAGCACCGGAAAAGTGACCGCGCCTGCCAGCGTGATCCACTCGACTGCGGATTTCGACAAAATGCAGCCCGATTCGATTTTGGTCTGCACGACGACAACCCCTGCGTGGACGCCGCTCTTTTCGCAGGCGGTTGGGCTAGTCACAGATGTGGGCGGCGCACTGGCGCACGGTTCGATTGTGGCGCGAGAGTATGGCATTCCAGCCGTGATGGGAACGGGCGTGGCGACCGAACGCATCAAGACGGGGATGATGTTAGCCGTAGATGGCGATGCGGGGACGGTGACGCTATTGGACGAAGTCCCAGCCGATCTCTACTGATTTTCAATATTGGCAACAGCCTCTTCGGGCGTAATTTCTCCGCTCAATACGGCAAGCAGTGCCTGATGGATATCGGCCGAAAACCCTACAAATGAAGTTCCATTTGGTAGCGCAACCGCAGCTTCCAATTCGTCACGCACAAAGTCGTAATATGCGTCGCTATTGCCCCAACTATTTAGCGCCGCACGGTGTACCGGTAGCCGAGATGCGCTCAATCCCCAAGGCCCCAACACTGCGGGCGCAGCCAACTTGTCAATTAGCTCCAGCGCCAATGCACGTCTCTCTGGCTCTTGAGAGAGAATTGCAAATGCCCAAACTCGCCCGATTGTTACTCGCTCGCCAGACTTAGTTGGCGTTGCGCTAAATGAAGAACCGCCTATCAAAGGACGCTGTTGTAAATAGAGCGTTGACGAAATTTCTACAAACCCTCGCTGCGTGGTGCCTAGCGAAAGCCATGCACTATCCACATCAGAGAAATCAATTACATTGCGCGGGATCAACTGTCTTTTTATTCCTTGCGACACAAACTCTAATACATCGACCAGTGCGGTAGAATTCATCAACGACTTATCATTTGTCAGCTCGCCCCCAGCACCAACATATTGCAGCAGCAGCGTATCATTGCCGCGCCCATTTCGCCCACCTGCAGGAAAAAAGTAGGGGACATTCGACTCGAACAGCGCTGACCACGTGCTTGGTATGGATGCGACATCTACATCAGCCGCACCTGTCCTTACTTGAACTGTATGTAAAATATTTGCTACATAGGGTATGCCATAAATATTATCTTTGTAGGCCACGGCTTCTTGAGCAAAGGGATAGACGTCGTCCAGCGCGGTAACTTCTTCCGCAGAGAGTGGTGGAATCAAGCCAAGATCCGCAATTGCCCACAACTGCTGTGAGTCCAGCATAATAATGTCGGGCAAAATCGATGGTGCGACTTTGTACGCACTACTTATATATTCGTATAAAGTAGCGCCACCCTGCTCGGATTTTGGCTCGACATTGACGGAAACATTGGGATGGGTCGCTTCGAAATTGACATATGCATCCCGCAATATATCGCTGGCCGCATTTGAACCTTCCGGATCCGGATTAAAGAAGGTTGGCGTCCATAAAGTCAACTCGACCGCATCCGCAGTGGGTAAACGTCCATTGTCTTTACTGCTGGCAGCATTTAGAAAATCTATTTCATTAGCCACGGGTGCAGGCTGAATATCCATTGATGATTGATTACATGCAGTCAGGAAAAAGATAGCCAGAAATAGCATTGTCCCAAAAAGCATAGCCCGCCAGAAAAATATTGTTGTATTCGGTTTTTTTTGTTCGAAGCCGATTCTATTCTTTGACATGAAGCCTTTGCTATGAACGTGTTGGGTTGAAACTACTTGCGTGCTGGCGAATTATAATTGCCTTTATGTTAGGAATTATCTTTGCTGCTTTTGCATAATGTGGTTTCAGCCTTAAGAGGGTATGTGTGGTGGCTCTGGCGCAAGATCCATCTCTTGCAATAGACCCGTCAGTGCAAAATTGACCGTCATTGCAAGAACCGCAGGCGTCAGCAGTAGAAGGGGCAAAATAAGTACCGCACTTAGTGCGAGAAACAGCCCTTGAAACAGCAAAATAATAAATGTATAGAGTGGATTACGCAGCGCTAACAGAAATGAGTTGCGCAAAATCAATTTCATGCTCGGATCATCTTGTTGCCAAAAGAGCGGCATCATATATTGCATCATCAGCAGGATCAACATCAAGATCCAGACCCACGCAACACCAACCACATTCATCCAAGTATCTGTGCCATTAAAATAAAACCAGATCTGAAAGGCGATTAACGCTGGCAGCAGCAGATGTAGCAGATAGACTAACCACCCACGGCCAAAATTTTGACGAATCGCTTCCCAGTAGAAATCATGATTTACCCGTTGATAGTTGGCGGCCCGATTACAGACGCGGTGCATTGCGACCGTTACTGGCGCAGCCAAAACAACGGTCAATGTGCCGATCCACCATGCAATACTCATGAACACACACAAAAATAATTCTTCGTAGGCCGCTTTGATTGTTCGGCCAATAATCAAAAATGCTTTCATAATACGATCAATTTCTCTAGAACTTCATTATTAGGTGGAAGGATATTGCGAGAGCCAAGGATACCCGCTCGTATTGAGACTTCATTATAGACAACTTGGGCACATGTAACCAAATATCTAAAATCTTTCACGAAAGTGTCCTTCACTTTAGTCTTTGCTTACATACTGACCTTTTACGTAAAAACATGAAGATGACCATTTGCTGTTTGAACAAAAACAGAACAAGAAAAATGTTATTTTATGGCACTGCTTGGTATAATTAACTGATGCGATCCAATAAACCAAAAGGCTTTAACGCAGCTAGATTTACCCGCGGCAGTGAAGCACAGATGGTCGTTGGCTTCTTCGTGCTACTCTACTTCGTGCTACTCTACCTAGTCGGCGGCGCGCTGATCTGGCTCTTCTACGGCGCATATGGAGCCATGCTGGGGTTAAGCTGCATTACCGTTGGATTGCTCTTTTCCCTTTTGCTCTACGCCATTGTTTCATTACTTGGTCGCTGGGCAGGCGAATAAATATAAAAGTAGAAAAGTTGCACAGTAGAAAGGTGACATTCTGTCAATCTGGTTTTGGCCTCACCACTTTTCAACCTTTCAACTCTGCAACCCTTTGGAGAAACTCGTGTCCCAAACATCAAACACCCCTAGAAAAATTCTTGTCGGCGTCGCGTGGCCCTATGCCAACGGCGAAAAGCACATCGGTCAGATAGCGGGGGCCTACCTGCCGCCCGACATCTTTGCACGCTATCAGCGCATGATCGGCAACGACGTGCTCATGGTGAGCGGATCCGATACGCACGGCACGCCCGTAACGCTGCTGGCCGAAGAGCGCGGCGTTGATCCAATTGATATCATCAACGAATACCATCCGCTCTTCATCGATGGCTGCCTGAAGATGGGGCTAACCTTCGACATGTACACCCATACCGACACGCAGAATCATTGGGACGTGACACACCGCATGTTTCTCGAGCACCTGAAGCAAGGCTATCTTTACCCAGACACACAGCAGCAGCTCTTCGACACCGAGGCTGGCCGATTTTTGGCAGATCGATACGTCGAAGGCACCTGCCCAAATTGTGGATACGAAGAGGCACGCGGCGATCAGTGCGACAACTGCGGTTCGCTCTACGACACGCTCGAACTCAAGAACCCGCGCTCCAAGCTCAGCGGCAGCACCGATCTAGAGATCCGCGAAACCGAACACTTCTTTCTCGCCATGGGCAAGATGAACAAGCCGCTGCTGGAGTGGATCAACGACGACAACAAAGCGCACTGGCGACCCAACGTGATCAACTTTACGCGCGGCCAACTCAAGCTCGAAGAATTGCGCGGTCGCCCCATCACGCGCGACATCGACTGGGGCATCACCATTCCCGTCGAAGGCTACGAAGGGAAACGCATCTACGTCTGGTACGACGCGGTGATAGGCTACCTGAGCGCGGCGGTCGAGTGGGCCAAGCTAAATGATGACGAAGACGCTTGGCGCGATTGGTGGGACGCCAACGTCAATCCTGATGCCCGCATTTATAACTTTCTCGCCAAAGACAACATTCCCTTTCACACCATCATTTGGCCGGGCATGTTGCAAGCCTACAGCGAAGGCAGCGAAAAACTTAACCTGCCCTACGACGTGCCCAGCAACGAATATCTCACCATCGGCGGTGAACAGTTTAGCACCAGCCGCGGGCGCGTCATCGGCTTCAACACCGTCTTGGCAGAATATCAAGCCGACGCGTGGCGCTACGTGCTCACCGCGCTTGCACCCGAATCGTCCGACTCGGAATTTACGTGGACCGAATTCCGCGAGCGCGTCAACAGTGAATTGGTGGCAAACTGGGGCAACCTCGTCAACCGCATGGTCGGCTTCGCCTACAAACGCTTCGACGGAACGATCCCCGCGCCGGGTGTGTTGGACGAGATTGACGAGCAGTTGCTGACCGACGTGCGCAGCGGCTTCGAGAGCGTGGGCGTACTCTATGACGCAGCCAAGATCAAAGCCGCGCTCACCGAAGTGCGTCGCCTCAGTCAGCGCGTTAATCAATATCTTAACGAAAAAGAGCCGTGGAAAACCATCAAAGTTGATCCTGATGCGGCCGCGACATCAGTCTATGTATCGCTGCAGGCCATCGACTGGCTCAAACTGATGTGGGCACCCATATTGCCCCACAGCAGCGAACAACTGCACACCACGCTTGGCTACGAAGGCTCGCTTTTTGGCCGCCAATACACGCAAGAGATCGAAGACGACCGTGGAACGCACCAAGTGCTGCGCTACGATCACAGCGAGGCGATCGGCGTCTGGCAAGCAATCGAACTGCCCGTCGGTCAGGCGCTGCAAAAGCCGAGCGCGCTCTTTGTGAAAATTGAAGAAGAAGAGGATGCGGAAAATTGAAGATAGCCGATGCGGGATTCCGAATCCTTGTACTGCTCGCAGTTGGTCTTCTTCTTTTTGTCGGTGGATGTACCAAATCATCCCCATTCCTAACTGTTACCGACGGGCTTATATCGGAAGAACTTTACCGAAATAACTATTTCTTTTTTTCTATTCCAATACCACCAAACTGGACAATTGCTGATGCCCAAACTGATGCAATGATATCAGAAAAAATAAGAAATAATCTTGAGGAATACGACCCCGATCTCATTGACGAGACCGACAGTGTTGGTATCGGACTGCTCACTATTTCAAAATATCCACTGGGAACAGAGGCATCCAATCCAAATATTCGTATATCCGCAGAATACGTTGCCCAATACCATGATTTGGAAGATGCTGAGGACTATTTAGAAACGGGCGTAAAATTGATGCATGCTGCTTTGCCATATGAGCCAAATCATGAAATTTATGAATACGATATTGATGGCAAAGCCTTTGCACGTACGGACATGAAATTAAATACACCTAATGGTTTAATTTATCAGTCTTTTATCACCGCACTATCAAAAAAATATTCTCTGTCAATCGTTTTATCTGGTCAGACGGATGAAGAAATTGAATATTTGGAAACTATTGTACACGCTGGAGATTTCACTAACTTTTCAACTCAAATTAGCAAAGAACGTGAACGCAATGTTTCTCCAATTCAAATTGCACTATCAATAACCTTACTATCTATCGGTTTACTTTGGTATGTAGTAAAGTATCTACGTAGACTGCGGGAACCCACCACAATTTCAACCAGCATTGAAGAGGGTAACGACTAAGTTACAATTACGATTGAGCAAAAATTATCACCCGAACCGCTGGCTTATCGCAATCCTTATTGCCCACCTGTTTGTCGGCACGCTCTACGCCACGCAGACGCCAGCGTGGCAAGCGCCCGACGAGCCAGCGCATTATAACTATATCGCCCACATCGCCCATGGTAATGGTCTCCCTGTCCTTGCCATGGGTGATTTCGATCTGGCTTACAATAGCGAACTAATTTCCCAGAAATTTTTGCTCAGCATGTCCGTCGAGCCGATGCGCTATGAATCATATCAGCCACCGCTCTATTATTTAGTCGCCATGCCTATTTATGGCCTTTTTGCAGGTTTTGAGGTCAATAATACGGATGGAAGAAATGGCGAACCATACGGCATCGCACTCATTGCGCTCCGTCTCTTTGGGGTTCTGCTCGCCACCATCTCTTTGGGTTTACTTTATGCGTGTGCGGCAACTATCTTTCCAGCACGACCGATGTTGTCGATCGGCGCGGCCGCGTTTGCTGCCGCACTGCCCATGCACGCCGCCATGACCGCATCCGTCAACAATGACACCCTCGCCGAACTATTGATCCTCGCCAGCGTCTTGATCCTGCTGCGCTGGATGAAACAACGGCTTATCGAAGCTCATTCCACACAGCGCGTTGCGAACCAGAAACCGGAACGCAACCTCCTGTTCATGCTCGGCCTGTTGCTTGGCCTTGGACTGCTGACCAAAATATACGTATACGCCCTGCTGCCCATCTGCCTCTTCATGGTACTGCTTATCACGTGGCGCACAACCGGCGTCGACCGCGTCACGCACGCCATTTCCAACGTTGGTTGGGTGCTTACCCCTGCGCTATTGATTGCGCTGCCCATGTGGATCCGCAATATGTGGCTGTACGGCATCACCGATCCATTGGGCCTAGCGTGGCACGATCTGGTCGTTGCCGGCCAACCCACATTGCTCGACTGGATTGCACAATATGGGTGGCCCGCCTACTGGGAGCGGGCGTTCTCTTTCACCTTCCGCAGCTTTTGGGGCGTATTCGGATGGCTGTCAATTTTTCTAGATGAAAGAGTTTATACGCTGCTCACCATCGGTTCGGGAGTGGTTGCATTTGGGCTACTTTGGGCCATTTTACGTACGCTGTTGCCAGGGTCGAAAAGGACACGATTAAACGAGTTTCAGCGCTGGTCTCTGCTCTTTCTCGGGCTAATGTTGCTGGCTGTTTTCGCCTGTTACGGCCTGTATAATCTGAAATTTGTGCAGCATCAGGGGCGATACTTGTTTTGGGGATTATTGCCTATTAGTTTGCTTGTGGCAGTGGGGGGGCGTGAAGTACAGCGTGTGCGTGTTGGGGTCGCCGCAAGTGCGCTTGTGATTAGTTTAACGCTTTGGCTGAGCAGTGATGGGTTGCGCTATTTGTCTGTAGATATGGTCGATAAGTGGACGCTGCTTATTGGCAGTATTGTCACAATCTTTCTACTGTTACAATCCTTACTTCGTCGAGAAGTAAATCGTACTATACTTTCGGTTAGCAATCGCTTACCGCTGTGGTTTCATCTGGTACCGAATAAGGCATTTCGTCATATTTACGTGCTTTTCTCTACACTCCCCTTTCTCCTGTTATTCATTTTGAGTATTGTTACTATTTTATTTACAATAAGGCCAATATTGTTACCCTTTTGACACATTTTTGCCCCAACCACTCATGATATCATAATCGACAACAAAATTAGTTATGCAAAAGACTCTGCGAGACATACAGTATTTACCAGATGAACAGCTTAGGCTTAGGCGTACATCGCTAGATTTCTTGGCCCTCCTGCTTGGATTGATGTTTTTAACTGCGCTAATCGGCGTGGTTAGTTGGCAATTCTGGCACGCTAACCGCATTTACAGCGGCGTTAATGTGTCCGGCATTCCCGTTGGGGGCCTGACGCGTATGGCGGCGCTAAACCATTTAGATGAACGTTTGCAGCCGTACCCAATACCGCCCATAGTTTTTGTTTTTGACGATCAGCGCTGGCCGTTGACTGGCAATGCAACGGGCGCAACTGCTAACGATGCCGCGCTGCAAGTACAGGCAGATCTTTCGTCGGCTGTTAATCAAGCCTATTTAATCGGTCGTAACGGCAATATAGTTGGTCAAGTACGCGAACAGATGATAGCTGCGCTGGTTGGTCACAATATTTTACCGTCTATTACCTTTAATCGTGGGCAGCTCCGCCATTTGGTCAGCCAAGTTGCGAGCAAAGCTCGTCGACCGGCACGGACGGGTAGCGAGATTGATGGCGTGCTTGTGCCACCACAATCGGGATTGACCGTTGATATTGAGTCATCGCTCGCTTCACTTCTATCTGCATTACAGTCGCAGGTGAGCCAGCCGACGACTGTAGTTGTTCCGCTGTCGGCTGTTGTAATTCCTGCACCTGCTTTTGATGCAAATAGCGTACCAACTACGGCTCAGGAAGCTGTTTCTACCGAGGAAATTGCTTCGATTGATAATGCGCTCATTCCACCGACTACTTCTGCATTAATTGTGCGCGATAGCGCAACGAACCAATCATTTGCGATTGATCCAGCTCAGCTTGAAACTATGTTATTTTCAGCCGATCCACCACGGGTAGATCGCGATCGATTGTTGCCAATTTTGAATGAGTGGGCAACGCAAATGAATGTTGAGCCACGCGACGCACGGCTTGAATTCAATACCGGCAGCGGAACAGTTAGTATTATGATGACAAGCCGCTGGGGTCAGCGTTTGGATGTGGATGCAACGGCTGCTGCGATTGAAGAGGCTGTTGCGGCTGGTCTTTCGCAAACAGAGATGGTGTTGATTGCAGTGCCGCCGGCAGTGGATATGAATCGCATCCCTGAAATGGGGATCCGCGAATTGGTTGCAAGCGGTACAACCTATTTTAAAGGAAGCAGTGCCGCTCGGGTCCGTAATATTGAGGTGGCGGCCTCTAAGTTCGAAGGTGTTGTGATCCCGCCGGGCCAAATTTTCAGCTTTAACAAAGTGGTTGAAGATGTTAGCTCGGCGAATGGCTTTGAAGATTCATTGATTATTTGGGGAGATCGCACCGCGGTTGGGGTTGGTGGTGGTGTTTGTCAGGTAAGCACAACTGTATTTCGGGCTGCTTATTTTGGCGGAATGCCAATTGTAGAGCGCTATAATCATGGGTATGTGGTAAACTGGTATGGTGAACCTGGCCTTGATGCTACGATCTATACCCCAAATGTTGATTTTAAATTCCGCAACGATACTGATGCTTATCTGCTAATTGATCCTGAAGTGAGTCGGACAGACGGTACGATGACCTTTAACTTTTATGGTACCAAGCCCGATAGGCAAGTAATTATTGGTGATGCATCTGAATCAGATATTCAATTGCCACAGGCCCCAACCTATAGCGAGGATACATCAATTGCTCCTGGAGAACAGAAGCAAGTAGAGTGGGAAAAAGCGGGTAAGACTGTTACAGTCGAACGTAGAATTATCGAGAATGATGAAGAGCGTGTTGAAATGTTACGTAGCAAGTATCAACCTTGGCAAGCTATGTTTTTGGTCGCTCCTGGAACATTGTCTACAACATCGCCTGATGTAGCGGAAGGTCAGTAAATTTTATTACGAACTGAGTAGAGGTAATCCTTATGATTAGTCAATTTGTCGAATTACTAGCAACATTCATTGGTGAAGGTCCATACGCAACAAATATCGCTTGGGGCGTTACGATTATTTTACTGCTCTTTGCTTTATGGTTGCTTAGATGGTTGTTCAACTGGTTTTTTAAAGCGAATGAGATAATTGCTAATCAAGAACATATTATTGAATTGCTCGAAGCTCGGGTTAGCGCACCATTCTCTGCAAGGCCACCAATGGCGGCATCACCCACTCTAAATATGAGGCCACCATCGCCTATAGCTGCTGCGTCTTCGCCTGCACAAGTTCGCCAGCACCCGATTGATGAAGAGTTCTCCGAGATTTTGAATGTTCGCCCACATAATCTTCGTAATTCATCGTCTGCTACACGGCAGAGCCCGGTGCCGCCTGTGTTTACACCTACATCGTCTATACCTGCATCACCTGCGCCTGTATCACCTGTGCCTGTATCACCTATGAAAGATACTTCTCAGGTAAAAACACAGAGCGTACAGCCAATAGCAATACCGAGTGCTTTTCAAAAATCTAATGAGGAAGCGGAAACAACTGTTAAGCCTGTTGTAGAAATAGAAGACAAGTCGGTTGTGGCTGTGCAGGCAAAACCTGCGAATACGTCTGTTACAATGCTTGGATCCCCCGAAGCGCGTGCAGAACGCCAAATGGAAGCCCGTGAGGCAATGCGACTTGCTGCAGAAGCTGCAAGCTCAACGCTGTCGAAAACCGCAGACATACCGGACATTCCAACTGCTTTGGTAAGGACATATTCACCGTCAAAGACGAACCCGCTAACGGGAAGGCGTGTTCCGGATCGCTCTACAAATCAGGCAGAGGGCGAAAATGAAGATGACGTCCCTAGCCAGTTTCAATTACGTAATCGAAAAAGCTAAATAAAGAATATACTTTGATTCTTTGCTTAATGTAATCAATTAGTGTGATCAAATAGAGGTAAAAAATAGGCAACGATGAATAATTCATCGTTGCCTATTTTTTACCTCTATTTCCAAACGACCGTTTGGTGTTACTTATCTAGAAATTTTACTGCATCTCCAACTGTAACAATCGTTTGAGCTTGCTCGTCGCTAATTTCGCCGCCAAACTCTTCTTCAAAAGACATAATGAGTTCAACTAGATCAAGGCTGTCCGCCTCTAGATCATCGCGGAAATTTGCCTCCATTGTAACGTCGGTTGCATCTGCGCCTAACTGCTCGATGATGATAGCTTTGACACGATCATAAGTATCTGACATTTTCAATCTCCTTCTTCGATTCTTTTCAAAGTTTTAGCTGTAATAGAGCTGTTAAATTATATCCTTCTCGCTTATAGATTAGAAGTATACATGAATGATGGTTCATGTTAACAGTTCCGATCTATGTGGAATTGTGATGCAATTATTTTCCCACCGATATTGATACATTTAGCAAGGCCATGGTTGACACCCTATCCTTGGTAGTTATTCGCAATAATTTTATCATTTGTTAGCGTTTGTAGCATAAATTGATTGTAGTTGAGTAATATGCTTAATCTAATTATACTTTGTAGCAGTACAGCAGCGGTACATAGTACGCTTTCTACTTGATGCAAAAATTATTACGACTCCGCAGCAATTGTATTCAGAGCGTTGCACTCTGTCAAACAGCATAGCTCACTATAACCTGATTGAGGCTTTATTCCTAACTATATTAGTCGGATATTAAAGCCCTCTCAAAAAATTAAATGTGCGAATCGCAACAGATTTCTGGAACATCTGCTAGCTTTTCTGGTCAAAGCGCATCTGTTTAATTTCATGGAATAGCCTAATACAATATATAACACTTGATGATGTAATTAGTTGCGTACAGATTTATACGGATGTATTTTCCTTAAACGAGCTAAATAGTTAATGATTCTACTATTGCGTTGCAGAAGCAAGCAGGTAAACATACAGCTTTTCTATTTTGCCATAATTTTACTGTTAACAGCCTGCCAAACATCGGCTATATTTACCCCCCCCAATCAACCTGCTGATGCGGCGGTATCCGGAAGTTCATCGACTAGACACCCAACTATTGTGGACTTTTGGGAAGGTACAGCGCACTTTACTATCGATATCGTAGATACCGGTCTGCCGATGGGTGAGTCGGATACATTGTCACTCTCTCATTTACCCGAACAACTTGATGGAGCCAATCGCACCGTGGGAGGAACGCTTCGGTCTTACGTTCATGCTAGCCAACAATCTGCTGCTGTCTACGATAGCTGCGGTGATGCGGTTGCCTTTCCCGGCTGTACCGTGATCTATCAAAGCAGCGATGGTGGGGATAGCTTTTCAATTATGGCCGACTCACAGCAGTCACCTACTTGCCTGTTGTCGTGCGCTACCTGTCCGTGCGTCTCGGAACGGGATCATATCGACCAGCAGCAATATCCGCGTGTGGTAACGAATGGTAAAAGTTGGTGGATGGTCTACGAATATCGCGCCAATGTGATGTTGCGTCGATCTGTGGATGGACTTAAGTGGAGCGCACCCGAGATGATTCCGATGACTGGTATCTGGCAAGATTGGTTCACAAGTTGCCAACCAGAGGAGCGGATTGGTCCGCACCCCTTTGCCCCAGCTACTTATAATTGTTTAGTGGGTGGCCCGCCTGGCCTCTTTCTGGATGATGAGACACTTTACATTTTTGTGGGGTTAGGCCAAAACCCAGGATCGATGGGCTGCTATCGGGGGGATGCCTATGCAAACAGCGCGCTCTTTCGAAAATGTAGCCACAATCCACTTTTTCGTGGTGTAGAGAGTTACGGCCCGCTTGATGAGAATGGGGCAGAAACAAACTCATATTTTGACTTTCGCACTATTAGCTCTGCGGAATTGCTCAAAGTTGGTAAGCGCTACTATATGTTCTATGAAGGGGTTCGCGGACCAAAAGCGGGTGATGGAGGTGATACGCAGTTCGGGTTAGGATTGGCGCGTAGCTTAACGGATCAGATTGATGGGCCATGGGAGCGCTTTAGCGGGAACCCGCTTCTTATTGATCAACCTGGGAATGTGGGCGTGGGCCATGCTGATGTCGTTCGCATGGCGGGTCAAATCTGGTTATACACGTCGGTAGATGGCGTTGTGCGTAGCCGTTTGAAGCTAGAATGGAAATGATGGGAACCGTTCGGTCCCTATCGTCGTCTGAGTGCTCTCCCAATCAATTGACGTAGCTGTATACGCCAATTGCCCCATGCATTTCTGGCTGCGTGATGCTACAATTGACGAAGAGTAGAAACGGTGCATTCTATTCAAATCTCCTCCTTTTGGGTTTTCTTTCTCCTGCAAAGACGCTGGCAATATATTGTCAGCGTCTTTGCTTTTTAGCTGGTGGTCAACTCGTTTTTTACATGGTTCATTTGATGGGTTTTGCCGGATTGTGTGATATGGAAATCGCACCTACGTAAATCGGATATGTTAATCTATCTTGCCAGTTTGTGAACCATGTTGTCTTTTGTACAATATTACTGGTTGTAGAATCAGCAGTGCCGTCTGAATCTGATTTTTGATTTATGAGTTCATCTATAATAGAGAAATAAGTAACCATTGTGCTTCAAATTTTAGCTAAACCATAGTAATACTCGGGTTAGCATTATCTATATTAAATAAATTCTAAAAAGCTGACTTTAAGCCATATGCACGCTGAGATGAAAAATCCGCGAAGTATTGTGGGCATTCTGATTTGATAGGCTATGGTAGAGGATGAAACTTGATAGATTCACCCTCTACCTCTACAACAATTTGGTTGCCTGAGCCGTCAGACAAAATATCAAACTCACCCCGCACAAACTCCCCGCCTTCCCACAATACTGTCGCATAGTCAGCGCTTACCAAAGGCGCGCTAATCCATTGATCACCGAGCGTCATGGTGAACTGTAGATCGGCTGGCCAAGCTGTGGGCAGTGGCGCGGGTGCCTGCCAGTAGAGCGTTACATGAACCAACTCGCCCACGGAAACAGATCTATTCGGCTCATGCGCATATCCCTTAGGATAGAGGTCATACCCAACTAAGGTAAGTGGCCCTATTTGCTGACCGATTCGATAAGCAATTGGGACAACCGAAAGCGGTATTGCTTGATCTGGCCGCACAACTTCAACCGTATTCAATAACAGATGATCGTTCGCCCCCGTTAATAAACGTTGACCGTTCTCAGCGTCATACAGCGCAAGAATCAACCTATACGAACCTGGCGGCGTTCCGGGGGGCACGACTAGTCCATAGTTATCGGTCACCTGCGTATTTGGCTCCCACGCGTCAGTAGGCAGCGAGCCGCCACCGGGTTCGCTGTCTCGCTGCGCAACCACCTGATTGCGTGCATCAAGCAACTGGAGCGTTGTCTTGTAGCGTGCTGCTAATGACGAACGTGTCTGCCAGCGTAGCCTAATCAGTAAAGGATCGCCCGAACGGACCAGATTCGTCTCTGCTGTGGCATTATTTTGTGCGTTACTTTGCTGGCAGAAATGGGTCAACTCGATCTCTGTGCCAAAGAGTATCGGTCGGAGACGCTCACTAGATTCAGTATCCACATTTGGCGCAACGCAGCGTAAATCGTTTGGTAGATCATAGCGCACAAACCGCACGTTGCCCTGCCATGAATCGAGCCCCTTAAAGGCGTGCTGATCCAGCCATCTTTCTACAACATTGTTGGGATCGGCTTGATCCGTTGCCCAAAAGAGCGCAAAAACTTGCGTAAAAGCAGGAACCTTTTCGGCTAGTAAGTTTATTGTTTCTTGCTCATTGATTGGTCGTTGGGTCGGCAGCGCTAGCGTTGGCAATCCCGATTCGTAATAGCGCCACACTTCTTGTTGACCAGGTGCGTTGAGCACGACCAAGCTCCGCGTCGAGTCATCTGCCATGCTCGCATCAATATAACGTGCAATGCCCGCATAGTTATCACGCGCTAGTGGGTTCGTATAGTAAAGCGGCAATGTCGTCCAACTGAGTGCGAGTATTGCCCCCGCCATACAAGCACTTGTGATGTGGGTCCCCCATGGTTGAAACCGTTGCGGCCCCACTCTGCCCACTAGCGGGAAAGCGGCAAGGGTCAATGCCCAAGCCGGTGCCGCTACAAGCATAAACTTTAGAAACGCCTCGCTAAATAGGCCAAATGCAACCATCACAAGCAGCGGCAAAAAGAGCCACGAGGCTAACAGGACCGTCATGAATGGTGGTTGTCGACGCTTTCTTCCTACCTGATAGTTTTCTCCCTGATAGAGGAGCAGCAGCCCCAGTAGAGGCAGCAGCCCACCACAGAGTAACCATGCCCAATGTATATCAAGTGGCGCGCCAACTCTGTCGCGTAGCGGACCCACGACAAATGTCTGCAAAATCATCTCAACGCCTGCAAGAGCCGATGTCGAGTCGGCCCCCTTCGGCCAGTTAAGCACCCGATCAATGCCAATCCGCAGCCAAGGTAAATAGCCGAAACCTATCACGCTATTTGCCACTAAAAAGCGCGTAAAGAACCCACGTTTTTGGCTCAGTGTCGGCGCTTTGTCAAATAAAATATGCGTAAGAAAGGGAATGCCAACTGCCGCCAGACAAATGGGAAAGCTATAGTGCAGCCACAAGCCACAGAGGCCGCTTATTGTGTAGAGTGTATAGGCTGCAAAAAGTGCTCTGCGGCTGTTTTTATGTTGGCTCTGTTCCACGCGCAGAATTTGTATAAATCCATAAACGAGAAGCGTTCCAGCCAACGCCAGCGGCATATACATGCGCGCCTCTTGGCTGTAGAAAATTTGAAGTGGATTAACTGCCGTTATTAGTGCTGCCAGCAGTGCATAAATTGAAAGAGAGGAATTGTTGAGGAAAGAAGAATCGATTCGGCGACCGATACAAAAAACAGCCAAAACCAAAAGTGTGCCGGAGAATGCCGAAAAGAGACGCATTGCTGCCGCCGAATCGCCACTGAATGTAGCCCAGCCTTTAAGCAACCAATAGTACCCAGGCGGGTGAATATCGGCGGCGGCGTCGACCGCAATCTGGCTAAACGAGCGAGAGAGCAATGCCCACGTATTGCCTTCATCGCTCCACAGGCTCGACGCATCAATCGCGTGGACGCGTAGCCAAAATGCACTAAGCAATAGACAAACAATCAGCACCTTTTCTAGCCGATTATTCGCCTGCGAATTAGGGGTTTGCATACTCTTGCATGCTTTCATAAACCGGCAGTGGGGTAAAATCGGGCTTTAATAGCCGGAAATATGCCTCCGGTTTTTGCTCCTGTTCCCATGCATCGGTGGCCCGTTTCAAATACCAGGTACTTGCTACGCCAACCCACGGCCAATCCTGCTCCAGTCGCTTGTACGACTCGGGTAAATAGCGCGCCTGCTGTTCGAGCGTTACCCTGCCATAGCGCCCATCGATACCCTCGGGCGCGACGTTCCAATTCATTTCGGCAATCCAAATAGGTTTATCTGCATCGCCATTTTGAACCATGAGATCGCGAATAAACTTATGGCGGCTAATATTGATGACCCTTGGGTGCATTCGTGCGTCTGTGGGTCCACTGTATAGGCCATACCCCTGTACAGCCACAATATCAAAGTAATCGGCTGCGCCAGCGTCGTACATCCGCTGCAAAAAGAGGAGATCGCTTAAACTGTTGCTCTCCGCTTCTTGCATATAGGGCTGCAAATTAATCGTTGCCGCCATAGCCCCCGCAATGATCACCACGTTGGGATCGGCGGCCCGCGCCGCGATTGCGCCATCTTTTAGCAGATTGGTGTAATTTTCGGGGTCAATTGGATAGTTGCCCCATTCGGGGTAGATGTTTGGCTCGTTCCAAAGTTGATAATACTTGATGCGCCCTTTGTAGCGATCCACAACCGTGCCCACAAAGTTGGCATAATCTAAAAAGTCATCTGGCGGCGCATATGATCCAATCGTATCGGTCATTATCCGCGTCCACGCAGGCGGGTTGCTGATCCGCACAATCATCTCCATCTCATACATTTCTGCTAAGTCAACAATGTGATCGTACTTCTCCCACGCCGAACGGTACGGTTCGTGCCGCCGATCTTCAAAGTCACCGCGCCCGTGGATCTCGATATCTTCCCACACAAATTCCTGCCGCAGCCAGTCGAAGCCAGCCTCTGAGGCCATTTGCACCGCAAGCTCGCGTTTTGCTGGTTCCGCTTCCTGATCCAAGAACACATTTACGCCATATGGCGAGAGATCCGTATGCGGAATGTCGAGGCAAACAGGGCGATTTTCGCAATCCTCTTGCAAATTGGATGTGGCCAAATCTAAGCGAGGTCGCATCCAATCAGAGGCAATGTCCGAAATGCCCTTTACCTGCGAGAGAAACGCCTCTTCGCCTGTTTGCTGCCACAGCCAATTACGCGCAAAGGGTGTCAGCATGATCAAAAAGGCTAGCCCGCCAAAAATTAGCAGGCTAGCCCAAAGGATTATGGTCTGTTTTAAAGCGCTTTGCCACATCAACTCACGCTTTTTATTGCGACTATTCATCACTATATTTTGTATATCACTATGTTTTTATACCATTAAAACTTAGGCTAAACCAGAAAAATAATTATACGAATTTAGCGATTTTCTGGAGTAGCTTCCGGCCATATTGTATATTTTATTTTTTGGAATGGCCCTATTCATCACCTATAAAGGTAATTCCTGTACATTGCTCGCTGCTGTTGATTGTGCGAGTCCACTTCTTCGAGCGTGGTGTCAAGTCGCTAAAGCCACTGTTTTGCCCGCCCGCGGGTAGATCGCTTGGACAGCTAACCACGAAGATTTCGACTGATGTGCCAGCAGGTGCGGGTCCACCAAAGGGCGAGAATCCCCATTTGCCAGCTCCCACGCCATCGCAGCCTGAGCATTTGGTTGTGCGTGGGCCAAAGAAGCCTATGTGTACACAGACTGCGTTGCGTGGATCGTTACTTTTATAGCGTACAAATCCTTCAAAGTAGGTAATCCCCGCATTTGGCTCACATTTTTCTACACCTTCCAATAGCTGAAAGGGGAATGATGGTTCGGCTGGCGCTGGTACGGCGGTCGGCTCGACGGGAACAGCCGTTGGTGGCGGTGCAACCGGTACTGGTGCAACGGGTTGTACCACGGGTTGCTGTGCTGGCGGATTGGGGTTTGGGTTTTGTCCGGCTGCTATGGCTGCGTAGTATGCTGCTTGGGCTTGAGTGAGTGTTGCCGTAGGCGGCGGCACAAAAGGTACCGCCGTCGGCTGCACGATAACAATGGGGGCTGCCGTCGGCTGGGGCGCGGGCGGAATGAGCGCTGCAATCGAGACGCTTTCTGTGTTTTCGGTAACCACTAACGAGTTAAAGACCCACGCCCGCCCGCCATTATATTCAATTTCCCACCAATCGCCAGCGCCATTTTTACCCGTAACGTCGAAGCGTTCTCCCTGATCCACAATGCCAACCGTTGGATAATTTGTGCCGGGGCCACCTCGAACATTGAGCAACTGCGTGTTAACGATTACTTGCGCGTTACGCGGCTCTGGCGTTGCCGTAGGTTCTTCTTCTACCGCTGGCTGCTCAGGTTCTGACTCCGATGCCTCGGGCTGAGGCGCATCAACTACTGGTGCATCAACTACTGGTGCATCGACTACTGGTGCATCAACTGCTGGTGCCGGAGTCGTTGGCGTAAAGGTTGGCGCTGGCGCTCGCTCTGGAATTTCAATAGGCTCCATTGGTGATGTACACGCTGCGGTTACCAGCGCTAGCATAAGCACAAGTATCAATTGCCCAGCGTGGCGTAATGTGGATAGTTTTCGACTTCCAAAGCGGCTATCAGTAAAGCGTCTATCGATAAAATGGCGATCAGAATGTGAATTACGAAGTAACTTTACTTCTACCATATGCGTATTCATGATGCTTAACTGGCTGTTATCTTGAGATACAGAGCACATTTTTCGTCCCTCTTGTTGCAAGAAAGTACCACTTTTCAGAGTTGTTTCTTGTCGCGTCCTAACTATATGCGGAAGGCCGAAACTTGTTTTACAAGGTGTTTTTTTGCAGGGCATCATATGGGGCATTAGTGGTATATGTCTATCCATTTGAATCTTTTCCATTTTTTGCTCGTTAGGGACAGGATGCTTTAGATATCCTGACTTTAGGTAAAGTTTTGGGTAAAGTAGAGTATAGCACACTAGAAAAATGACGACCAAACTGCTCTCTTTGTTCCCGCTTGTCTAACTGCCAATGCTTTGAGAAAACGAAAATAGTGCATTACGGACATTACGGACATTCCGAAACTAAAACATGTAGCATGACCTTAAGCTAATCTAAAATATGTGACGTTTTAACTAGCAATTAAACTATTGAACGTGCTCACTGGATGGCTAAAGTTTATACCTTTGATTGAATTATTAGGTATTGAAAAGAGGCACTTTTTTGGTAATTATTCTTGCAAGGGTTTTATGGAATAGGTCAAATTTTCTAAATACCCTATTAGATTCCAGTTATATATCGTATAATTTCAAAAAATGCATACTATGTTATACCAACTAATTCATAAACATGGTCGAGAAGTCTTTCTAAAATTGTTCTTTCTGTTAGATTCTTAGGGAATAATAGACAAAATAAAAACAAAAGATTAGTCATTGACAGCAGATTGCAAGGAACCATTAAGCAAACATCTTGTAGAATTTTTCTGCGTCAAGGTAATTTTTAATTGTGGAAATTTAGTTCACGAAAAGATTAATTCACACGCTATAATTTATGTACCAAACTTAATATTTTTTTAAAGTCTTATACTGTCTCATTCTCAAAAGCGAAGCTGGCATAGAATTTTTCTAGATTCTATAACGCACATCGCCATTAAAACGCCACCCTAGATTCTTATTTAATAATTTTTAACATAAGTAATACCTTCTTATAATAATCGCTCCATTAATTTTAGTTTTAAGCCTGATTGTATCTGCTTTGTGTAGATACGATTAGAGAAATTTGTTCTAATCATCGTTGAAGCACAACTTTGATAATGATTAATTGTTAGTTGCTCTACCACTGTAGTTGTTCAAGTTTTAATATTCACGGAGATTCAGTTTCATGCAAAAGTACAATGATGAAGGGATACCAGTCTCAGCTGGTTGGCCCCAAATTAACCGGAAATCTTGGCACAAACTTGTAAGCGCTATGCTTGCGGCAATGTTGCTCGTTCAGACGATTTCCCCAATGAGTTTATTTGCGAATCCAATTAATCCATTTGTTTGGGCGATTGAATTTACTGCTGGGGGGACGCACTACTCCCTTGCTCACGGATTAGATGTTGACGCTACTCATTTATATAATGTTGGTACCTACAATCGAACCGTCGGCTTCAATGGCCCGGTTTCAACGGCTGTTAAAGATGATGATGTATATGTTGTCAAAATCGATCCGGCTACGCAGACACCAGTTTGGCTGCAAACAGCAGGTGGTAACAGCCTTGACCAAGGCTATGATATTGCTGTCGATTCCGGATCTGGCGATGTATACGCTGTCGGTCGGTTCCGCAATCGAATGGAGCTTATCAATTCTAATCCTACGGTTGCTATCACTGCTACAGGGACGATTTGTTGTCAGAATGGAGACCTTTACCAAGGCTTTAATGATGCATTTGTCTACAAGTTAGATTCAAATGGTGATGCACAGTGGGCTGTCGGTTTCGGCGGTACAACCGCAGCCGATATTGCGCTAGCTACCGCCTTTGGAAACGGTGCGATTCACACAACTGGTCAATTTCAGGGCACCGCAGATTTTGATCCAGGTGCAGGAACAGCAAACTTGACTAGCTCGCAATCGGGTACGCGTGGTGACATGTTTGTCTATAAGCTTGATGCAAATGGTAACTATGTATGGGCCGATAATTTGACTGCTGCCAGTGGTACTGGTGGTCAAGGAATTTCGGTTGATAACGCAGGAAACGTCTACACAGCTGGATACTTCCGCGGTGCGCCTGGAAACTTTATCACAAGCTATCAAGGTGGCATATTTGGCGGTCGAGATGCACTTGTGGTTAAGCACGATGTAAATGGTACCTTGCTTTGGGCGCGCGGCTTTGGCGGCTCAGAGCAAGCGACCGGTACACAAGATGTTGCATACGATATTATTGTAGATGATGCAACAGGTGACCTATATGTTACAGGTACCTTCTCAGGTACAGTAGATTTTGATCCAAGCAACGGCTTTGTCTCAAAGACAAGCCAAGGCGATCAGGACATCTTTGTAATGTCTATGGACAGTAATGGTGCCTTTAAGTGGGTTCAAAGCATGGGTGGCCCAGGTAACGATCAAGGTCGTAAGATTGCCATCGATAGCACAAATGGCGTTTACGTAAGTGGGTTTTTTGAGGGCACGGCAAACTTTGACATAGGCGGCATAAACGAAACGCTGACTGCTACGCCAAATGAAGAAATGTTTGTGGTTGCGCTCAATAAAAGCGATGGCGGCTATGTCAGCCTTAACCAACTTGGTGGCACAGACAATGATACAGTAGATGCAATCGAGGGTATCGGCTTGGCTGTAGATGATGCTGCGACGCCTAGCATTTATGCCAGCGGTTCGTTCTTTGGCCCAGCCGATTTTGATCCAGATCCAACTGCTACATTCACGCTCAATGGTAGCTCCTTTATTGATGGCTTTATCGCACGCCTGTCCAGCAATCAGACTCCATTTGCCGGTAATGATATTGTCACAGTCGATGAAGACAACGCGACAACTTCGATTGATACATTAGCGAACGACTTCGATCCTGACGGGGCACCAGTCACAATGGTTGAAGTGGGTACGCCTGACATGGGTGGTACGGCTGTTCTTAGCGGCACCAACGGCGTGGACTACATACCCGCCGCTGATTTCTTTGGTACCGAGATAATTACGTACACTATCACAGATGGCGCACCGTTCGGCTTCTCTACTGCCGTTATCTCTGTCACGGTTACACCAATCAATGACGCGCCATTAGCCGTTGATGATATCGAAACAACCGTTGAAGATACACCCATCACAATCAATGTAACAACAAATGATAGTGATCACGCTAACCCACTCGCATCAGATGGCGGTCAGATTTTACAGATTGCTAGCCTTGGTGGCACATCAAATGGTGGTGCGTTAGGTCTTACCGGTAGCCCTCCAACGCAAGTTGTTTATACCCCTGCCCTTGACTTTGTTGGCACAGATGTCTTCACCTATACGCTGAGCGATAGCAACGGTGGTTTCGACACTGGTACCGTAACTGTCACAATGACGGCAGTTAATGATACACCGATTGCCCTCGATGATACCTATACGCTGACTCACCCTATCTTCCAAGCACCGATTACGCCGCTTGACAATGATAGCGATGTCGAAGGCGATACGCTAGCGATTATAAGCATCGGCACAACGGACAATGGGGGTGTTATCGTTCAAGACAACACGAATCCGTCCACGCAGATTAACTATACGCCAAATCCAACATTTGTCGGTACCGAAACCTTTACCTACACAGTTTCAGATGGGAACACGACTGCAACTGCAACCGTATTCCTTAACATTAACGTGATTAACCTCGCACCAGTTGCCGGTGATGACACAGAGACAGTGGCTGAAGATAGCACGGCAAATGCCATTGCTGTAACTAATAATGATACAGATCCAGAAATGGATGCGCTGGCAATTTCGAGCGTCGGTGTGCCAGATATGGGCGGCACCGCTGTTGTAAATGGCGCAACCATTGAGTATACGCCTCTTGCTGACTTTGTCGGTACCGAAACCTATACCTATACAGTTAATGATGGTAACGGCAATAGTGACTCTGCAAAGGTTACGATGATCGTAACAAACGTCAATGATGATCCAACCGCTGTCGATGATGCTGATACAGTTGCACAAGACAGTAGCGCTAATGTGATCGCTGTAACGAGCAACGATACAGATCCAGAAAATGATTCGCTGACCGTTTCATCTGTTGGTGCATTAGATAACGGCGGCACTGCGGTAGCAGCCAATGGAAATATTGAGTATACGCCAGCCACTGGCTTCTCTGGTATCGAAACATTCACCTACATAGTTGAAGACGGCAACGGTGGTTCCGCAACGGCGACAGTTATTATTACAGTAACGGCAACGCCAAACACCGCACCTGTTGCAGTTGATGACACGGCAACACTTGTACAAGATACAACAGTCTCTGGTGACGTTCTCGCCAATGATACAGATGCAGACACCGGCAACACCCTAACTGTCAACACAACACCAGTCGTTGATGTTGCAAACGGTATGCTTGTGCTAGACGCAAGTGGTATGTACACTTATACGCCAACCGCTGGTTATGTTGGTCCAGATAGCTTTGAATATGAAGTCTCTGACGGCAACGGTGGTGTGGATACAGCAACAGTCAATTTGACCGTTACAGCAGCCGTACCAACTAACAATGTTCCAGAAGCGACAGACGACACAGCCGCATTGGTGCAAGACACGACATTCTCTGGTGACGTTCTTGCTAACGATACAGACGCAGATGCTGGCGACACCTTAACTGTCAACACAACACCAGTAACTGGTGTAGCAAATGGTGTACTCGTGCTAAACGCAGATGGTACTTATGATTACACGCCAGCTGCTGGTTATGTAGGCCCAGATAGCTTTGAGTATGAAGTTTCTGACGGCAATGGTGGTACAGATACGGCAACTGTTACAATCACGGTAAATCCAGTTGGTACACCTGTCAACAATACACCAGTCGCTATTGATGATAGCGCATCAGTTGTCCAAGACACCGTTCTTTCTGGCGTATCAGTTTTGGCGAACGATTCAGATCTAGATGTAGATGATGTGGTGACAATTAACACAACACCTGTAACAGATGTGACAAACGGCACGCTTGTAGTCAACGCAGACGGTACGTATGAATATACCCCAGACGCTGGTTTCGTTGGTGATGATAGCTTCGTGTACGAAGTTACCGATGGCAATGGCGGCACGGATACAGCTACCGTCACGATTACAGTGACGGCAGTAGTATTAACAAACATTGCGCCAAGCGCGGCTGATGATGCTGACTCGATTATTGCAGGTGCCACACTAAACGGCACGACGGTTCTAGCGAATGATACAGATTCAAATCCAGGTGATACGCTGACGGTTAATACAGCACCAGTGACTGATGTAGAAAATGGTCTTTTGGCACTGAACGCAGATGGAACCTATTCTTATACACCAAATGCTGGCTTCACCGGTACAGATGTTTTTGTCTATCAGCTTCTTGATGGAAACGGTGGTACAGACACTGCAACAGTTACAATCACAGTTGTTCCCGCTAGCGCAGGTAATTCATCCCCTGTATCTTCAACAAATGGGGTGGTAAACGCAACTACTGTTGAAGGTGGTGCTCTTTCTGGCTCATTGTTAGATGGTGTTAGTGACCCGAACAATGATTCATTAACCGTTGATACAACACCGGTGACAAATGCATCTAACGGTCAATTGGTTATCAACATAGATGGTACATACAGCTATATGCCAAATCCAAATTATGTTGGCCCAGATAGCTTCACCTATCGTGTCGAAGATGGTCAAGGCGGTTCGCTGGTTGTGACGGTCCAAATTAACGTCACTGCTGCCGCATCTACGGGTAGTGCCATTTTCTTACCCTTTGTTTCAAAATAGACTTAAGTAAAATAGATTTAGATTAATGACCGAGTAAAGACGAAAAGGGGCGCACCACGTGCGCCCCTTTTCATTACCTATCGATAGAGGTGGTAGAAACACAGAGCGTTTTTTCTAGTTGTGTAGTCCGCAGTATTATATTTCACTTATATTGTTTTTAATAGGAGACCAAGGTGCTTCAATTCAATTTGAAATCCGTTATGAATAGTTTGCAAAAAACAGATAATAACGCTGTTCGTTTGCCCCGATTTGATATGCATCGACTGCGGATCACTGTCTACGCAGTAATGATCGGATGTGTGCTGTTTTCTGCCACCGCTCTATTAGCCCGTGCTACTTTTAATGCCACATTAGATTGGACGCGAGTATTTCAGGGCTTATCTTCTGGCGCAGGATTTGACGTTGCCCAAGACAATGCTGGAAATATATATGTGACAGGAGCGTTCGCGAATGCCAATTTTGATTTTGATGATTCGGCTGCTGGGAAGCAGAATCCGGGATCGATTGGTCAAGATGATATTTTTGTCGCCAAAATTAATGCTGATGGTGGCTTTGTGTGGGCGCGAGCGATGGGCGGCGATAATATTGACGAGGGTCATGGCATAGCTGTAGATGTCAACGGCTCTGCGTATACTATTGGTAACTTTCGCCAAATTGCAGAGTTTAATCCATCTGCTGTCATCTCAAACACGGATGCGTCAGATGCAGCAAATCTGTTGTTTCCGCTAACAACCGCGGGTGCAGATGACGTATTTGTTTCTAAGCTAGACGCTGCTGGTAACTTTCTGTGGGCAAAACATTTCGGTGGAGAAGGGCAAGATTTTGGCTCGGATATTGCGCTTGATAATATAGCCAATGTTTATGCTGTCGGCACCTTTAATGGCGTCGTAGATTTTGACCCAAATCCTAATGTGGTGGCAGATATTACTGGACTAGGAAATGATGTTTTTATCACAAGTTTAGATTCAGCTGGGAATTATAGGTGGGCAAAACATGTGGCTGGTCCCAGTTCTGATCAAGGACGAGGGATTGCAACTGACTCCGTTGGCAGTGTGTACGTGACCGGATATGTGCAGGGGGCAAATGTCGATTTTGATCCTGGCAGCGGTGCAGCAATAGTTAATAGCATCAATCATGATCTATTTCTGCTTAAATATAGCTCGGCTGGTGATTTTATGTGGGTGCGTCATGTTCCCTCTGCTGATTCGGATTTCGGAAATGCGGTAGCCGTGGACAGCAATGATACTATATATATAACAGGTGCATATCAAAACACAGCGAAATTTGATCCAGATCCAGCTTCTGCTGATTCGATTACAAGCAATGGAAATAGCGATGTCTTTATTGCAGCCTATGCTTCTGATGGAACATTTAAATGGGCGCGTGGGTTAGGCGGACCTGAGCATGACGAAGGTCATGCAATTGCAACCGATGAGAATAATAATGTTTATATCTCGGGGCAATTTCAGGGAACGGTCGATTTTGATGCAGGTTTAGCTACAAGTTTATTGACTAGTGCAGGGAGCACAGATGCGTTTGTTTTAAAGTTAGATGCGAATGGCAATTTTGCTTCGGTGACCCAATTAGGTGGTGTCGGTAGCGACATAGGATATGGACTTACCGCCAAAGCAGCTAAGGTTGTTACAACAGGGTCATTTGAAGACGTAGTCGATTTTGATCCAGATGCCTCAACAGCTTTAGATATACAAAGCGTCGGGCAGTCAGATATATTTGTGTCAAAAATAGAGCTAATCGGTGAGGCTGCTGCGCCTGTGCCAACTCCGATCCCAACGGCTATACCCACCACCGCACCTGTTGTTGATCCAACCGCTGCACCAACCGATGCGCCTGTGGTTGATCCAACGCCTGCACCAACTGCCGAACAATCAGTATCCATCCGCTCAGTCTATCTGCCTATTGTTACCCGTTGAACTAAGATGAGTTTTTACCAGAAGCAAGAGTAAGGAAGGGAGTTAAAGTGATGGAAGAGACGTAAAGTAAATTGTGGTGTGGTGGATTTGACAGGTAGTGGGGGGTCTGATATACTCCGAATCCCTTCGGCAAGCACCTTATTAATTGAGTTTTAAGTCTAACGACAAATTACCCATTGCGGCGCCATCGGACAGCATTTTTTCTGTGAAGTAAGTTCATACGAACTATTCATGTGAAGTATGGATAAAGAGAGAAGATGCGATTTGTGTTGTCATGAAGTACTGTGAAAAAGTGTAGCGGTAAGCGCAGCAGCGGGTAGGAAAGTTTGTTAGTCACTGTGTGAGATGATGGTGAGATTGTTGATTCACTGGCACTGAGCGCAGAAAGAAACTTAAAGTCAAACGGATAGATTGTGATTTGACAAGGTGCGCAGGGTAAGGTAAAATCTTTTCTTGTGCCTACGAAACAGAGCAGTCCGTTTTGTGGCGCTGCAAGCGAATAGTTTTTGCAGCAAAGTTGCATAAGAAATATCAGCAAAAGCTTGAGAATAAACGTACATTAACAACTGAAGAGTGATAAGACAGAAGAGAGTTCTGTCAGCGTGTTTCTACATGTAGATTCTTGCGTTTTGTTTAGCTAGTTTTGTTTCATCTGTTTCCACTACTTGTAGTTGGGTATATATTGAGATGAGGTAGTTGGATGAGGAGTAAGGAGTAAATGTAGAGATGCTCTTATACGGAGAGTTTGATCCTGGCTCAGGATGAACGCTGGCGGCGTGCTTAACACATGCAAGTCGAACGAGAAGCATTATCTGAATACTTCGGTAGGATGATGGTGCGGAAAGTGGCGAACGGGTGAGTAATACGTAGGTAATCTGCCTCGGAGCGGGGGACAACCATTGGAAACGATGGCTAATACCGCATGGTCCTATATTATGTGGAGTAATATAGGTAAAATTCAGGTGCTCTGAGAGGAGCCTACGGCCGATTAGCTAGTTGGTGGGGTAAAGGCCCACCAAGGCGACGATCGGTAGCTGGTCTGAGAGGACGATCAGCCACATGGGAACTGAGACACGGTCCCAACTCCTACGGGGGGCAGCAGTGAGGAATATTGCACAATGGGGGGAACCCTGATGCAGCAACGCCGCGTGAAGGAAGAAGGTCTTTGGATCGTAAACTTCTTTTCTGTGGGAAGAGAAAGGACGGTACCACAGGAATAAGTCACGGCTAACTACGTGCCAGCAGCCGCGGTAACACGTAGGTGGCGAGCGTTATCCGGATTTATTGGGCGTAAAGGGCACGCAGGCGGTTTAGTAAGTTTGGCGTGAAATCTCCCGGCTTAACCGGGAGTGGTCGCTGAAAACTGCTGAGCTTGAGGTAATGAGAGGGGTGCAGAATTCCCGGTGTAGTGGTGGAATGCGTAGATATCGGGAGGAATACCAGTGGCGAAAGCGGCACCCTGGCATTAACCTGACGCTGAGGTGCGAAAGCGTGGGTAGCGAACGGGATTAGATACCCCGGTAGTCCACGCCGTAAACGATGAATACTAGATGTAGGATGTGTAAAAGCATTCTGTGTCAAAGCAAACGCGATAAGTATTCCGCCTGGGGAGTACGGCCGCAAGGCTAAAACTCAAAGGAATTGACGGGGACCCGCACAAGCAGCGGAGCGTGTGGTTT
>Ga0209187_1001048_pt1:32500-36374 | contig 36374 bp, 18 predicted proteins | sample BantaG_FD_187430 | JGI IMG/M metagenome (GOLD analysis project Ga0209187, IMG submission 187430) | Marine algal microbial communities from Bantry Bay, Ireland - BantryBay_4 metaG (SPAdes) (version 2) | ecosystem: Host-associated > Algae > Red algae > Unclassified | place: Bantry Bay...
GCCGTAAGGCTGGGTGATGGCGTGCCTCTTGGAGAATGAGCCAACGAGTTACGCTCAGTAGCAAAGTTAAGGCAGAATAGCCGGAGCTGAAGCGAAAGCGAGTCTGAAAAGGGCGAATAGTTGCTGGGAGTAGACCCGAAACCAGGTGAGCTATCCATGGTCAGGTTGAAGCGGGAGTAATGTCTCGTGGAGGACCGAACCGCTGTATGTTGCAAAATGCTCGGATGAACTGTGGATAGAGGTGAAATGCCAAACGAACCTGGAGATAGCTGGTTCTCGCCGAAATAGCTTTAGGGCTAGCGTCATACCGTTTAATACCGGAGGTAGAGCACTGAATGAGGTAGGGGGCAAAATGCCTACCGAACTCAATCAAACTCCGAATGCCGGTATTTAAGAGGATGGCAGTCGGACTATGGGAGATGAGTTTCATAGTCGAGAGGGAAAGAGCCCAGATCGTCAGCTAAGGTCCTGAAGTGGTGACTAAGTGGGAAAGGATGTGGAGTTACTGAGACAGCCAGGAGGTTGGCTTAGAAGCAGCCATTCCTTTAAAGAGTGCGTAATAGCTCACTGGTCAAGTGATTCTGCGCCGAAAATATAACGGGGCTCAAGTCACCCACCGAAGCTACGAATTTGATTAAGTCTGCGGATTTAATTGAGTAGTAGGCGAGCGTTCTGTATACGTAGAAGCGATACCGGAAGGAGTCGTGGAGAGTACAGAAGCGAGAATGTTGGCACGAGTAGCGAAAACTATGTGAGAACCATAGTCCCCGTAAGTCCGAGGTTTCCGACGGAAGGTTAATCCTCGTCGGGTTAGTCGGGCCTAAGGCGAGGCCGAAGGGCGTAGCCGATGGACAACAGGTTAATATTCCTGTACCACGTCAAATTGATTGAGCGAGGGAGTGACGCAGAAGGATAGGTCGGCCGGCGGTTGGAAGAGCCGGTGCCAAGCTTGTAGGTGATGAGAATGGGGTTAAAAGACCATTTGAGCTGAGGAGTGATGGTGAGCCCATAGGGCGGAAGCGATTGAGTCCATGCTGCCTAGAAAAGCTTCTAGTGAGATTTGCGTGACCGTACCGTAAACCAACACAGGTGGACGAGTAGAGAATACTAAGGGGAACGGGATAACCTTCGTTAAGGAATTCGGCAAAATAGATCCGTAACTTCGGGATAAGGATCGCCTATGTAGGGTGATAGAGCCTAGCGCTCTAGAGTCTGAATAGGCCGCAGAGAAATGGCCCTGTCGACTGTTTACCAAAAACACAGGTCTGTGCGAAGTCGAAAGACGAAGTATACAGGCTGACGCCTGCCCAGTGCCGGAAGGTTAAGGGGAAGGGTGAGAGCCTTGAACTGAAGCCCCGGTGAACGGCGGCCGTAACTATAACGGTCCTAAGGTAGCGAAATTCCTTGTCGGGTAAGTTCCGACCCGCACGAAAGGCGTAACGAATGGGGCACTGTCTCAACGAAGGACCCGGTGAAACTGAAATAGGAGTGAAGATGCTCCTTACCCGCAGCAGGACAAAAAGACCCCGTGAAGCTTTACTCTAGCTTGACATTGAATTAGGTCATAAATTGTGTAGGATAGGTGGGAGACTGAGAAGCTGGGCCGCTAGGTTCGGTGGAGTCGCTGGTGAAATACCACCCTATTTATGTTTTGATTCTAACCTTTGCCGTAAGCCGGTAAGGGAACAGTGTCTGGTGGGGAGTTTGACTGGGGCGGTCGCCTCCTAAAAGGTAACGGAGGCGCGCAAAGGTTCCCTCAGGCTGAATGGAAACCAGTCGAAGAGTGTAAACGCATAAGGGAGCTTGACTGCGAGACGTACATGTCGAGCAGAGACGAAAGTCGGCGTTAGTGATCCTATGGCACCGAGTGGAAGGGCCATGGCTCAACGGATAAAAGCTACTCCGGGGATAACAGGCTAGTCTCCCCCAAGAGTTCACATCGACGGGGAGGCTCGGCACCTCGATGTCGGCTCGTCACATCCTGGGGCCGGAGCAGGTCCCAAGGGTTGGGCTGTTCGCCCATTAAAGTGGTACGCGAGCTGGGTTCAGACCGTCGTGAGACAGGTCGGTCTCTATCCGCTGTGGGCGTAAGGGAATTGAAGAGAGCTGCCCCTAGTACGAGAGGACCGGGGTGGACAGACCTCTGGTGTGCCAGTTGTCGTGCCAACGGCATAGCTGGGTAGCTAAGTCTGGGAAGGATAACCGCTGAAAGCATCTAAGTGGGAAGCCAGCTCTGAGATAAGTTCCCTCCAGAAAAATCTGATAAGTGCGCTGGCAGACTACCAGTTTGATAGGCGGCACGTGTAAGGGCAGAGATGTCTTCAGCGAAGCCGTACTAACGCACGAAAGGCTTAATCTACGCAATATTTATGGTTGAGGGAGCAATCTTGAGGCTGTAGAGATTATCTGTAGTGAAGAGTTGATAAGTAGTTATGAAGTGGTAAGTTTCTAATCCGATTCAGTTTTTAGCGTATCAGGCGCTGAGAGCCAAAAGTAGAGAGTACAAGAGAGTATATCTATTGCTTTCTGAGTGACTCTATGTAAGCAACAAGTGTGAGTATGCAGAAACAAAAATCTGTTTGTCAGAGCGTACATAGTTGTGGAAAGCGACAAAAACATAGAGCTAAAATATAGAATCATCGTACAGCAAGATACAACCGCAGAATGCACAATCTAACGCGGTAGACCTACTGCTTCTTAAGCGCACAGCGCTTGTGGGAATCAGTAAAAACATAAAGAGGTGGGTTAGTTGGTGATTAGAGCGTTGGGGGTACACCCGGCTCCATCCCGAACCCGGTAGTTAAGTCCAATAGCGTCGATGGTAGTATGCGGGCAACTGCATGCGAGAGTAGACCATCGCCAACTTCCCTCCCTCAGTTTTGAACTTATTGCCAAGTTGCCAGTGTTACGGTAGCTTGGCTTTTTTGTTATCTACAATTCTCATCTTAAACAACGCATTTTTGTATAAGTATACTGATTCTTATCTTCACATTTGCGGTATAATAATCCCCAAATATTTATTATACGCAGAGAAGCCAAATAACTGATGTACGCGACACTCAACGACATAACTTGTAAGCCAAAAATATTTTTAAATACAATCGCCTCGACTTTGGTCGCCTTATTGATACTAGTTGGTTGTCGAGCATCATTTGCGGTAGACAAACTGCCTTCAACACCGCAACAACAGCCTGCTCAAGTTATTTCTTCATCCCGCACAGATGCGGAAAACCAAGAAGAGATCCCCAATATAATACAGACTTTAGAACCATTACCTACAGTCATAGTTGACTCTGCCCCTGCACCAGAACCGATTGGCACCGTTGAGCTGTATGAGGGGACAGTAACGCTTCCAACTTATCCACTTCAAGCATATCAGTCCAGCGAGATAGCTCCGACTTTTAATTCGCCCTATACAAAATTGGATTATGAGCGATTTAGAGCAAACCCTTCCCAACCCGTAGACCGCACTTACCGAACAATTATATTAGAAAATAATTACATCCAGCTAATAATTTTACCCGAACTTGGCGGGCGACTGTGGCAAGTTACCCATAAAGGCGCTGAAAATCGCATGTTCTATCAAAATGAGGTGGTCAAACCGTCGCCATGGGGACCAGCCAAACAACTTGGGTGGATAGCGCTTGGCGGGCTGGAATGGAACCTTCCTGTGATTGAACACGGTTATGACTGGGGAACACCATGGGGGTTTTCGCCCGTTCAGCATAATCCCGAATCGGCAACGGTCACGCTTTTTACCCCATGGGATGGTCGATTAGTCTCGGCCAGTATTGCGATTTCTCTCCGTGCTGGCGCAGCTAGCTTTGATCTGCAACCAACCATTTCAAATGTTAGCCAGACAGAGCTTGAATTT
>Ga0209187_1001052_pt1 | contig 36240 bp, 32 predicted proteins | sample BantaG_FD_187430 | JGI IMG/M metagenome (GOLD analysis project Ga0209187, IMG submission 187430) | Marine algal microbial communities from Bantry Bay, Ireland - BantryBay_4 metaG (SPAdes) (version 2) | ecosystem: Host-associated > Algae > Red algae > Unclassified | place: Bantry Bay, Ireland...
TAAGCTAAGGAGATAGAAAATGAAAATTACAGCAAACCGTTGCCAGCCGTCAGTAAATTTAAAACACCAACAAGCTAAGTAAACAACAACCGTCATTCCGCAACTCAATGTGGAATGACGGTTGTTTCAGTTTTCAGCTTTTTATAGTAATTTTAGGCATCTGAATGAAAAATAGACGCAATCGTGTATTTTAAAGTTTGAGGCAAAAAAAAGAAACAAAAAATTGCAAAACCAAGTCAACTTGTGTAGATTTGCACAAGTTCAAATGTTAAAGCAATTTTTAAAATATGAAAGGAGAAATTATTCTTTATCAAACCGAGAACGGACAAACTAAAATTGAAGTAATATTAGATAATGAAACTGTTTGGTTAAATCAATACCAAATGGAAGAATTATTCCAGACAGACCGAACTTCGATACTAAGACACATCAAAAACATTTATAAAACAGGTGAATTAGAAGAAAAATCAACTTGTGCAAAAATTGCACAAGTTCGAGAAGAGGGCAAAAGAAGTGTTCGAAGAGAAATATTGTATTATAATCTTGACGTGATAATTTCAGTCGGTTATCGAGTCAATTCGCATCGAGGAACTCAGTTCAGAATTTGGGCAACCCAGCAACTCAAAGAATTTCTAATAAAAGGATTTGTTTTAGATGATGAAAGGTTGAAATCGGGCAATCAAATGAATTATTTCGATGAACTTTTAGAGAGGATTCGAGATATCCGAAGTTCAGAGAAGTTATTTTATCAGAAGGTCAAAGATATTTATACAACAAGTATTGATTATGATACTCATGCCGATTTAAGCAAAGATTTTTATGCAACAGTGCAAAATAAATTACATTGGGCGGTTCACCAACACACAGCGGCTGAGTTGATAAAAAAACGGGTAAGTGCAGGAAAACAAAATATGGGATTGACCACATGGAGAGGTGAAAAAATAAGGAAAGCAGATATTACGATTGCCAAGAATTATTTATCAGAAGATGAATTGAAACAATTGAATTTACTTGTAGAACAGTATTTGGCTTTTGCAGAGGCGCAAGCACAAGCGAAAAAACCAATGTATATGAAAGATTGGATAAAGAAGCTGAACGATATATTGACAATCAATGACCGAGAGATTTTAGAACATGCAGGGAGAGTTCGCAAAAAAATGGCAGATGAAATAGCAGCAACAGAATACGAAAAATACAAAGAGAAAAGGAAATTAGCAGAAAAGATTAAGAGTCTTGAAAATCTTGAAGATGAAATTAAATTGATTGACAAAAAGAAGAAAAATGAACGCAGCAGCGAATAAATAAGGCTTCAGTGCAAGACAAAAAACAGATTCAAAACCAACCGTCATTCCGCAACTCACTGTGGAATGACGGTTGGTTCAGCTTTTTATCGTAATTTTAGGCATTTGAATGGAGAATATACGCAATCGTGTATTTTAAAGTTCACAACCATTTGAACAAAACAAACTGAATGAAAAAAATAACACCGACTTTTCTTTTCCTAATCCCATCAATTTTTGTAAAAACGATTTAATAAATTGTGCCATAATGCGCTGTAATTTTTTCTTCTAAAGAATTCAAAAAATCGTTGCATAGCCATTAGCTACGGTACTATTTTTTGAGTTTTCTATAGGGGAAAAGAACAAGCATAATGGAACATTTATTGAATTGTTTTTACTTTGCTTTTGCCCAATCCATAGATGAGCCATTTTTGGTCAAAAAAATTTAAACATGCTCTAAAGAAATTAGAGTAAAAGCAAATCATTTTTTCAAAGTTCCGATATAAGTTGCCACGTCCTTAATTTCTGTTTCGCTAAGTGTTGCTTTATATGGCATCATGGTATTACGCCCATTTTTGATCACTTCAATGCTTTCTTCCAAAGTCAGCTTCGAGACCGTCAAATCATGTGACCCATTCAAGCCCATATTACCCTTTGCACCATGACATAACTGACAATGTTGCTTATAAATCATATATCCGATGGGCTTTTCGGCTGCTTTGGGGACAGTTGCTTTTTTTGTATTGGGTTTATCCGATCCACCGCTACAGGCTGATAGTATTATTAATATTAAAACAGAAAGTAGTATGAGTATTTTTTTCATATTATTTTAAAATGTTGCGCTCATCCCCAAGATAAGGTGAAAAGTAACACAGGCTTCCAGCCTGCACCGCGTTAGTTGTGAAGGAAATCCACCGAAAGTGCAGGCTCGAAGCCTGTGTTACTTTGAATCAAAAAAAAATTCACCCCCATTTGTGGATGAGCGAAATGTTATGTATTTAAGGGATGAAAAGATAATAAACGTTACATCTTCTCCCGATAGCTATCGGGATTAAGGAGAATTTGGTGAAGTATAAACGAAAAAGAACAAGTCAAGATGTAGTGTTTATTGTTTTTTCATCCCTAAACAAGTTGATACGAACAATTTTTAAACACTATCTAAATATCACTCGTCGATTAACAGGAGCAATATCCGTATCATCAAATTTAATTTGAATAACATAAACACCTGCTGGAAGTTCACCTCGTTCTAATCTAAATTCGTTATTATTTTGATTATCGTAATATACAATCAATTGACCAAAGGTATTGTATAAAGATATGCTGTGTGATTTATTTAAATCATTAAAATTAATCACAGTCTGTTTGATAGCCGGATTTGGTGCGAGAGTGATGTACTGACTCACATCCTCTGTATCATCTATATTGACTCCGCCACCTGTACCACAGACGAGTTGTTCCAAAAATCGCCCTGAATCCACCGCCATACTATCCCAAAATATTTGAGGAAAATTATCACCATGACCGCCACCCGGAACAGAGATAAGTTTATTAATAACACCCTCTGTCTTTGCCACAGGATGAAGCGCGCCACTACCCTCCAAGCTACCCAGATTGAGGCCAATTAAGGTCACGATACCATGTCCATAAGGCACAATAGGGTCGGCTGTACCATGAAGACTAATGAAAGGTGGATCGTCGCTGTCAATCCAATTTCGACGATGCAAAGCACCAAAATAATTGACCACGCCACTCACCTCGGAGGAGTAGCTCAGAGCAGAATTGTCGGGGTCATCAGTATCACCTTCCCAACCACCATTGGCATTGACTCCATCAATGACATATTGTGGCAAATTTGCTGTATCATCCTCGCCAAGATGTGCAGTGTGCATAGCCGTAATTGCTCCGGCAGAAAATCCGCCGGTAAAAATCAAATCGGGGTCGATACCATAAGGATTGCCGTCATCTACACTTTTACGAAGTGTACGTATCGAAGCCTTCATATCGGCAATAGACTTAGTGATAATGTCTAACATCCCCAGCGAGTCGGGAAGTGTTCCTGCAAGCCGAAAAATCCGATAATCAACAGACACACTCACAAAACCTTTACGTGCAAATCGTTCACATTCTCGTACTACATAACCATCACCGCGCGTACCTTGAATGTAAGCACCGCCGAAAGCCATAATCACCACCGGACGGTCTGTACGCGTGTCGCCGGAAGGTTCGTAAATATTCATGTAAAGTTCCTGCTTGGTACTCATACCGAAGGGCGTATTTTCACCAAATTTAATCGTAACGGAATCTACATCAGTAAAAATTTCATTGATGTAACGCGAGTTGTCACAGCCATTCGTTTGGGCAAAAGCAAAGTGTACAAATATTGAAAACAGTAATAGTGGGTAAATTTTTTTCATGTTAATTTTATTTGTTGATTTGATATATTCATTTCACTAATGGAGCCTATTTATCGGCTAAATTAAAACTTATTTTAAAGAATATTCTAAAATGCTGTGAAAATGTATGGAACGAGACATCAACAAGAATGTAAAATCATTTTCACCTCGTTTCTCTATACCATGCCATTTTGTCAGCGAAAATGAGATGGTACGGCATTTGAAAAAGAGATAATAGACAGTTGGTCTATACTATTTATTTATAAAAAACAAATTTTTTCGATATGCAAAAAGGTAATATCTCAGTACAAACCGAGAATATCTTCCCTATTATCAAACAGTTCCTATACTCTGATCAGGAAATATTTCTCCGCGAACTTATATCTAATGCCGTTGATGCGACTTCTAAAATAAAGACACTCGCATCGAAGGGTGAATTTAAAGGCGAACTTGGTGACCTCACCATCGAAGTGATGCTTGATGCCGAAGCCAAGACCTTGACGATACGCGACAAGGGTATCGGCATGAGCGAAGAGGAGGTTGAAAAATACCTCAATCAGGTTGCCTTTTCGAGCGCACAGGAGTTTTTGGAAAAATATAAAGACGAAAGTTCGATTATCGGACACTTTGGTTTGGGTTTTTACTCGGCATTTATGGTGGCTGAAAAAGTCGAAGTCATCACCAAAACTTATAAGCGCAAAAAAGCCGTCAAATGGACTTGCAAGGGCGACCCTGAATACACCATCGAAGATGCCAAAAAGAAAGAACGTGGCACGGACATCGTACTCCATATCAGTGAAGACAGTGTAGAGTTTTTGGAAAAAAGTCGTATTGAAGGCTTGCTCAATAAGTACTGTAAATTCCTTCCTGTGCCTATCAAATTTGGTACGATTACCGAAACCATTTACGAAGGAGAAGGTGACGATAAGGAAGAGAAACAGATTGAAAAAGACAACATTATAAATAACCCACATCCTTTATGGAAGAAAAAACCCACCGAACTGACGGATGAAGATTATAAAGCATTTTATAATGAATTACACCCTTACAGTGCGCCACCTTTATTTTGGATACATTTAAATATTGATTATCCGTTTAACCTGACGGGTATTCTCTATTTTCCAAAATTAACCAACAACATAGAAGTACAGAAAAACAAAATTCAACTCTACTCCAATCAGGTGTATGTGACGGATAATGTCGGAGAAATCGTACCTGAATTCCTAACACTTTTGCATGGTGTTATTGATTCGCCGGATATTCCTTTGAATGTGTCGCGTAGTTATTTGCAGAGTGATAAAAATGTGAAACAAATCACAAGTTATATCACCAAAAAAGTAGCGAGCAAACTGGAGGACATGTTCAAAAAAGACCGCGAGAACTTTGAGGAGAAATGGGAGAACATGGGTGTTTTTGTAAAGTACGGTATGTTGTCGGAAGAGAAATTTCATGAAAAAGCAGAGAAATTTGCCTTATTGAAAAATGTCGATGACAAGCACTACACGATAGAAGAGTACCAAGAAAAAATCAAGGCAACACAAACGGATAAGAACGAGCGCGTCGTGATGTTATATACCAATAATCCGGCAAGTGAACTGGACAATTACACGATTGCTGCCAAAAATGCAGGTTATGATGTCTTGAAAATGGATCAGCCACTTGACAATCACTTTATTCAGAAACTCGAAACTACGCTGGATAAAGTCACCTTTACACGTGTCGATTCAAATACGCTTGACAAGCTCATCGACAAGGACGAAAAACGTGAATCTGTCCTTAATGAAAAGCAACAGGAAAAAGTAAAGACTGTCTTTACAGAGCAAATTACAGACATGGGCGCAAGTATTGAATTGGAAGCCTTATCGCCTGACGAACAGCCGGTGGTCATCACCAAACCGGAGTTTATGCGTCGTATGCGTGAGATGTCTGCCATGCAAGGTATGGACATGTCTCATACGCCCGATTCGTACAATGTTGTGGTCAACACCAATCATCCACTCATCACAGAACGCCTCTTGAAGGCTAAGAAAAAACAAGGTGATTTGGCAAAGCATTTATACAATCTCGCCTTGCTCAATCAAGGCATGTTGCGTGGTACAGAATTGTCGGATTTCATTAATAAGAGTATCGAATTTTTGAAATAGATTTGTATTCTTTTTGAGCATATCTGCTCCAAGATTTATTAACGGGATATTTTTCTACGGAAAAATATCCCGTTTTTTTGAGCATTTAAAAAGTGACCGTAGAGGTAGTTAATCGAAGTTAATTATTTGAATTTCAATAAGAAAAATATTAAAAAATAACTGTTTTTAATAGGATAGTTAAGTGAATGTATGAAAATTGAGCAGATACATATTCTTCAAAACACATAACTTTGTGACATTGTTATTTCCTATAATCTAAAAACTGTTTATTATGAAGAAGAACCTAATCCTCCTCTTAGCTCTGTCATTCACATTATTTAGTTGTGAGCAGGATAGTATAAAACCCACAGAAATTTTGAACGACAGCTATGAAGATGCACTCTCTGAAAGAAAGGCATCACCACCGACATGCGATTTGACCGAAATTGCACTTTACATTCCACCTACTGCAATAGTTCCAGGAAACACCATGAACCTTGATCATGCATTCCCTGTAACCACAAGTAAGGAGTATGAAACAGCCAATAAGGTCAATCTTGATATTTCCAAGATAACGTATCGTGTGGACGGTTCCGCATCAAACAGCCAATTTAACTATCAAGGCGATAGAAACTATGATTTAATTTTAACGGTTGATTATTTAGTCAACCAGACCCCACGTCAGGAAACCTTTTCTCTATGTTTTACAATAGAAGGGCGCGACCTCCAATGGGATTGTACCAACTATTGTGAATATGACGACTCTGGAGCAGGAGCAGTTGAAGACAGATCGGGGGCAGTTGCAGTAATTATGCCTTAGCCCTCTACCTTCGATATTAGCCACGTTTTATTAACGATGTTATTTGTGTTGGCTATTTCATCGAGTAGATGTTTTACATCCGGTCTGAATTCATGTTCGGCTTTTTTCAGCTTTTTCGTAAAATGAATAAAGTTGGAAAAAGCCTTTTTTGTGCTTGGAGCAAGTGCCTTATTTCTACCCAAAAAATTTCTAAATGAATCTACGGAACTGAAAAACAAATCGTGATCTAACTCATAATAACATTGGAGTAAAATTGAACGGGCTTGAGCATTATAGACCACATCCCGAAACTTAGCCTTTGCCAATTTATCAAGCGTTTGGCTATAATGTCCCCTACTAAAATTGATTATTGCTTCACAAAGTACGATAATATCATCAGCATCTTCTTCTCCCAAAAAGCGACCATAGTTATCTACAAAATGTTCTGCCCAATCTAGTTCTTGGGCTGCACAAGCAATGTATACAGTATTTCTGAAATTTAAATGAGGAATGGAGCTGTTTTCAAAAATAAATTCGTTTTCTGTAGCGTACCTATTCAATTCAAAAAGTTCTCTAATAGCTTCTTTTTTTCCCTGCCTATGGTTCTCATAACAGCTTGTAGTTAAAAATAACAAAAGGTCGTTTTTTTCATATTCATCGTATAAATCAAGATGTGACATAAAGAGTGATTTCATTTCTAAATAATTTCCAAAATCACCACTCATGAATGCTCGACACAACTCATTCAGTAATTTAATCTGTGGGGTAGTTTGAAAATCTGTCTGTAACGATATATCAAGGATTTTTTGAACAAAGTGTTGTTTTCTGTTAGCTTCTTTATCAGAAGTAATTACAAAATTTTCAGATACACTAGTACATAAAACCCAATACAATTTGGTCGCGAAATAATACTTATCAATTTGATGAACCATGTCGTTTAATGTCGGCATTTTATCAACTAAAGAGTAATTAGGATGTGTAAAACTTAATTTTTTAATCAAATACTCATTATACAGTTGCTCAATACCCGCCGGCTTTTCTTTCTCCCAACTCTTTTCGATTTGTTCGATTTTTTTGAAGAAAAACTTATCTAAATTGCGACTTTTATAGACTTCTAAGAGCAGAAAATCTCGTTGGGTTTGTTGTATTTTAAGTTCCTCATAGAGTAAAAAATCTTCCAATACACTACCTATTGTGTGCATTAGATTTTCTATTTTTTTGATGCGATTCGCATCTTTAGCGAATAATTTTTGGGCTACATATTCACGTTCTGTTTTTTTAACAGGAAATTCGGGATGATACTTTTTCAGGTAATTGAAAAAGGCAATTCTATCGGGTGATTTTCTTTGGGCTGTGCCCTCCAAAAACTTACCGAATTTCCTCATCTCTTCCTCATCAAGTGTACGTAAAAGTGTGATTAATTTACTCTCTGTCATTGCCGATAGTGTTTGTCATTAAAATTGGCTGTACGTTCCAAATTCCCTCGAAAATCATTGTATTGATCTTATCAACATACTTGTTTAGGGCAGAAATAAAATATTTGCAGGCTTGAGTGAATATATTAGAGGGTTTCTTGCTGGGTTATTTGGTTTCGTCTTTGTGGTTCAATGTAAATAGGCAAAAAATAAAGTCGAATAAAAAAAAGAAGCCTACGAACCAACATAGTGGGTTTGTAAGCCTCCGTCTCTCGCTAAAGAGGATTACAAATATAAGGTTTTTTCTGGAAACTTTCCACTTCTTGGAACTGGCGGGGGAATTTCATGTTGCGATTATCTCTATTCACTTTGCAAAATTCCCTTTCGGAGACGTTGCAAAAACGGAGAAGCAAAAATGAAATTTTGGAGCGTTTCGCTCTTGCTGTGTAAGACTTCATCCTTGTTACCAACCCAAGCGAGTTCGCCGAGGTGCAGCAAATTAATATTGTCGCCAATTTCCATTACGGAGTTCATATCGTGTGTATTAATCACGGTCGTAATATTATTATCGACGGTGATATTGTGGATGAGTTCGTCGATAAGGATAGATGTTTTTGGGTCTAAACCAGAGTTGGGTTCATCACAAAACAAATACTTAGGATCCAGTACGAGAGCGCGCGCAATTCCGACTCGCTTTTGCATACCACCACTCACTTCGCCGGGGTATTTGTCATTACTACCGACGAGGTCAACACGCTCCAAACATTGGTCCACCTTCTTCACTTTTTCTCCTTTGGTTAGCTTCGTAAACATATCCAGAGGGAAACGTACATTCTCCTCCACTGTCATCGAATCAAACAAAGCAGAGCTTTGAAACAACATCCCTATATCTTGCCGGATAGCTTTGCGTTCGTTTTTATTTAATTCACAAAAATTAATATCATCATACCACACTATACCTTCGGTTGGTTCAATTAATCCCACCAGTATCTTAAGCATAACGGTCTTACCCGCACCGCTTCGTCCGATGAGCAAATTTGTTTTGCCCTTCTCAAAAATCGTCGATATTCCTTTGAGAACTTTCTGCTCTCCAAATGACTTATGTATATTTTCTGCTCGTATCATATTTTAATGAGCGAATTTTGAATGAATGAATTTTTATAATAAATAAGTAGGCAAATGAATTTTTGAATGAGTAATGCGCTATCTGAAATATCTTTTGCTTTAAACTGATAGGCAACCTTCTGTAAAGAAATTTTATAACACATAACAATATTTTCCACAACTCACTCCCAGCAATAATTCATTCATTCATTCACTCATTCAAAATTCAGTCATTATTCTACGTCAAAACCAATGCAATAATATAATCCGCCAATAAAATCAAAATATTGCTATACACCACTGCTTGCGTACTGGCGCGCCCGAGTTCGATACTTCCACCTTCCACGTAAAAGCCTTTGTAGCAAGAAACGGAGGTCAAAATGAATGCAAATACGACTGATTTGACCAACATCATAAAGACATAATACGGTTCAAAAAAGGAGTGTAAGCCCAAGATATAATCCGGTGAAGAGACCATACCCGTGGAGATACTTGCCAAGAAACCACCGATAATACTGATGCCTGCTCCAATAACCACCAACAAAGGTATGACAAACAAAGCAGCTATGATTTTGGGCAAAATCAGATAAGATGCCGTATTCACGCCCATGATTTCAAGTGCGTCAATTTGTTCTTTTTGGCGCATACCGCCAATTTCTGCGGCGATATTCGAGCCTACTTTTCCTGCTAAAACCAAACACGAAATCGTCGGTGCGAGTTCGATGATTGTCGAATCCCGAACGATATATCCGATATAATAAGCCGGGATAAAACTGCCCTGCAATTGGTAAGCAAACTGTACCGCCGTCACCGCACCGATAAAAAAAGCAATCAGGCTCACAATCACCACTGAGCCTACGCCAATGTCATTCATCTGGCGCAGCGTCTCCTTCCAGTACATCGAAAACTTCTCAGGACGCGTAAACATACTGCCCATGAGTTTGAGGTAACGTCCAAGTTCTTGTAATACATTTACGACTATCATAATCGGAGGCAAAATAACGGTTTTTTACACTTCCAAACCGTATATTCGCGCAATAAGTTTATTTAAAATCAAAATTCATAAAAATGTGTGTGTATAAATTACACTTTTTGAAAAAAGTACTTAAAAGCAATGAGGCGGGCAAGCCGTAAAATTTAGTGTTTGAGCGGAGCGAGTTTAAATTTTATAGCGTTTTTGCTTACTTTTTTGGCAATGCAAAAAGTAAGAGCCCAGCCGGCTTGAAGCGAAGTTCAAATCAAAACATAGAAACTGCATTTATGATGGTTTTAAGTTGAGAATATACGCTTGCATTAATGTTTTTAGATAACACGCCAGTAAATTTTTTACGGGTGCAGGACAAATTTTTAATTTTATTTTGAAATGCCACTGTACTGACGACTTTAGCCGTCAAGTGGCTCGGTACTTTCCCGCGACGGCTAAAGTCGTCGGTACGAGGCAGGTTAAAAATTTGTCCTGCACCCATTTTTTACACACACTGTCGAAATTCATTAGACATAAAGAAAACATAACATAATAAATAAAATATGAAAACTGTTATCACCGGAGCAACCAAAGGAATCGGAAAAGCCATTGCAGAAATATTTGCCCGTGAAGGAGCAGACCTTGCCGTATGCGCCCGCAATGAAAATGACTTAAAAGAATTGCAAGAAGAATTACAAAAAAAGTACGGTATAAAAGTCATTTATAAGGCTACCGATGTATCGAAAAAGGCGCAAGTATCGGCTTTCGCTGAATACGTCAAATCAGAATGGCAACAAGTAGATGTTCTCGTCAATAATGCAGGTGCTTATCTGCCCGGCGATGTTCACAGTGAAGATGATGGAACACTTGAAACCCTCATTGAAACAAATTTGTATAGTGCCTACCACCTGACTCGCGCTTTATTGCCGCTTATGTTGCCTCATCAGAAAGGACATATTTTTAATATGTGCTCTGTTGCGAGTCTCATAGCTTTGCCCGGAGGCGGTTCGTACAGCATTTCCAAATTTGCTTTATTGGGTTTCAACAAAGTCCTTCGTGAAGAAATGAAATCGCAGGGTATTCGCGTCACTGCCGTAATGCCGGGTGCTACGTGGTCGCACTCATGGGATGCCATGAAAGACCAACTCCCCGAACACCGCCTAATGAAAGCATCCGATGTCGCCGAAACCCTTTGGAATGCCTACAAAATCAGCGACCAAGCCGTCATAGAAGAACTCGTCATGCGACCTCAGTTGGGGGATTTGTAACAAGTCAATTCCGCAAGTTTTCCTAAGTAGTCAGTCAATCTAATTATGATATGTTGCTTTGAGTGAAATTTGGTTGAGTACGAGACGGAGGTTATTAGCCATAGCCTACGCTACAACTGATGTTCTCCAACGAAGTAATCGGGCAAATTTCGCCAAATTACCCGACAGTATTAGCTTGACTGACTACTAAGTGGCGAAGCCACTACCATAGTGAATGAATTTTAAATGAAACGAAATTTCGTATTTGATACCGGGAGCGAATATTATCGACATATTCATTCATTCAAAATTCATTCATTCACTCATTTTTTGCCAAAAAAACGCAAAATTTGAGCGCATAGATATTAAGCATAAGGAATCGGGTACTGACGTTTGACTTTGTCAATGTCCGACAATAAATCTTCACTCACAGGCATTTCAAAAGCTGCTAAATTTTCTTTTAACTGCTGCATTTTGGTTGCGCCGATAATAGTTGATGTCACCCAATCAAATTGATTACACCATATAAGGCTGAGTTGACTTGCTGTCATATTGTGCTTTTTGGCGACTTCTACGTAAGCAGCTACCGCTTGATGTACAGCTTCCTGATTACGAAAATTGCCATGCCTTCCTGCAAAAGACCAACGCGAACCTTCGGGCACCGCACCATTGAGATATTTGCCAGACAAGACACCACTACCAAGTGGCGACCAGGGCAAATAAGCTAACTCATTGAGTTGGCAGGCTTCCGCCACGTAGGGCCAATCCTTGCTTTGTATCAAGCTAAATTCATTTTGGACAGATACCATGCGTGGCAGATTATACGCTTTGCTCAATTCGGCGTACTTCGCAATGCCCCACGGGCTTTCATTCGATAGTCCGCAATGACGTATTTTACCCGCCTTTATGCACTTATCCAATGCCTCTAAAACCTCAACAATTTCCGCTTCCTCTTTCGCCACATTCACTTTTGAAAAATCGGCTTTATGAAACCAATGTCGATTAAAATGTACGTGTGGACGATTGGGCCAATGCAATTGATACAGGTCAATATAATCCGTTTGCAATCGCTTCAACGAATCATCTATCGCCCCTTCGATATTTTTGCCTTGTATCTTCTCTCCATTGCGAATGTAAGACAATCCCTGCCCCGCTATTTTCGTCGCAATAATGACTTTTGCACGTTTCGTTGGATTTGCTTTTATCCAATTTCCGATGTATTCCTCCGTTTTGCCGTAGGTTTCTTTTGAGGGCGGTACGGCATACATTTCGGCAGTATCAATAAAATTTACATCGTGTTCAAAAGCGTAATCAAGTTGTTCAGATGCTTCTGCTTGAGTGTTTTGTTTGCCGTAAGTCATCGTACCCAAACAGACACGCGACACCTCTAAGTCACTGCTTCCCAGTTTTTTATATTCCATTTTTTCGTTTTTCGTTTTACCGTACTGACGACTTTAGCCGTCAAGTGTATTTCGTTTTAATTTATAAATATATTTTCAAACTCTGCGACGGCTAAAGCCGCCGGTACGAGTATTATCCCAAACTAATAATTTCTGCAAACACCCCAGCAGCCGTCACCTCTGCCCCTGCACCCGGACCACGCACCACAAGCGGACGGGCATTATACCGCGCCGTTGTAAATACAATCATATTATCGCTGCCAGAAAGGGAATAAAAGGGGTGATTTTCGTCCACCACTTGTAAGCTGACACTCGCTTTGCCGTCTTCCAACTTGGCGATAAAACGAAGGACACCGTTTTTCTTGGCGGCTTTGTCGAGGAGGTCGTTGAAATGCGGGTCGGCTTTTTCCAATGCCTTGAAAAACTGCGGAACAGTCTTGGCAGTCACGCAAGGTTTAGGCAAGATATTTTCGACTTTTACGTCTTTGAATTCCATCGCAAGTCCGGTCTCGCGGGCGAGGATGAGGATTTTGCGACGCACATCTGCACCTGACAAATCTTCGCGCGGATCGGGTTCGGTATAGCCGAGCGATTGTGCGGCTTTGACAACATCGCTAAAGGGTTTGTCAGCGACGAAACTATTAAAAATATATGATAAAGAACCCGATAATACGCCTTCTATTTTCAGGATTTCATCACCCGAATTAATCAAATCACTCAAAGTCTTAATGACGGGCAAACCCGCGCCCACATTGGTTTCATACATAAATCGAACTCCCCGTTTACGTGCCAAACCCTTCAAATTTACATAATCTTTATAGGCAGACGAAGTCGCTATTTTATTAGGTGTAATGACTGAAATACTTGTATCCAAAATCTCTTCGTATTGATTTGGAATATCTTTATTCGCTGTATTATCAAGGAAAATACTATTGCGTAAATTCAGCGATTTCATCGTATCGACAAATCGGCTGATGCTCATTTTTTCTCCTTTTTTGTCGAGCTTATTTTTCCAATTATTCAGGTCAATACCTTTTTCATCAAATAACATTTGTTTGCTATTCGACAAACCTACAATACAAATTTCAAGACCGCGTTTTTCTTTCAAATATGCTGCCTGATTTTTGATTTGTTCGATTAACGTACCGCCAATCAAGCCCACACCTACGATAAATAAATGCAGCGTTTTGGTATCTGATAAAAAGAAGGCTTCGTGCACCGCATTAAGGGCTTTTACTTCGTCTTCTTTGCTTACAATCGCCGAGATATTGAACTCCGAAGAGCCTTGCGCAATAGCTACGATATTCACACCATTCACGCCGAGTGCATGAAAAACTTCGCCCGAAATACCGGGACGCGACCGCATATTTTCTCCGATAATAGCAATTGCAGAAAGCTTGGTTTCCGCCTTCGGCGTTTCTATCAGTCTTTCTTGTATTTCGTATTTAAATTCAGTTTTAATCGCGCTAATTGCACGTCGCGCATCACTTGGTGCTATCGCAAACGTAATGGAATATTCCGACGAACCTTGCGTAATTAAAATAATATTTATTTCCTTCGCTGCCAATGCGTTGAATAGTCTCGCGGCTGTTCCTTTTACACCAATCATACCACTGCCCTGCAAGGTAATCAGCGCAACTTGCGAAACGGAGGTCACGCCTTTTATCGGGCTGTCGTCGGTGCTGGATTCTTCGCCTACGAGTGTGCCGGGAAAGTCGGGATTAAAAGTATTTTTAATGCGTATCGGAATTTTTTTATGTAGGGCGGGTTGTATCGTTGGTGGGTGGATGACTTTTGCGCCGAAGTGGGTCATTTCCATCGCCTCGGAGTAGGTCATTTTATCAATCGAAAAGGCAGCGGGAACTTTGCGCGGGTCGGCGGTCATTACGCCATCTACATCTGTCCAGATTTCGATTTCTTTGGCATCTAAGGCAGCCGCAAATATCGCACAGGTGTAGTCCGAACCACCGCGTCCGAGCGTGGTCGTGATGCCTTCATCCGTAGCACCGATAAAACCCGTAATGACCTGTACGGCAGTTTTTTTCTTGAAATAATTTTTGATGTTTTTGGTTGTATTTTCAAAATCAACCTTCGCTGCACCAAAGTCGTCATTGGTGGTCACGACCTTACGCGCATCAAGATACTCCGCTTTTAATCCATTCTCTGTCAAGGCATTAGCCAGCAAATAAGCCGAATTGCGTTCCCCGAAACTCAATAGATAATCCATCGTGCGCTTAGAGACATCCTTGACCAAAAATACGCCTTTGAGCAAATTCGCCATTTCCTTGAAGCTGCCTTTGAGGTCACTCTCGACCACAGATAATCGCTTTTTGTCTTGCAGCAAAGTACGCGCCGCGACTTTGTGCCGCGACTTAAATTCTTTCAATAAATCCAAGTACCGCTCATCACCTTTTTGCGCCAGTTCGGTCATTTCAATGATAAGGTCTGTCGTGCCCGTCACGCCCGTCATGCGCCCCAATGCCGAGACGACCACCGCAAATTTGCGCCGCTTTTTTTTGTAGCTTTTGAGTATCTCTACGACTCCCTGAATACGCTCTGCCGTAGCAACTGACGAGCCTCCGAATTTTAATATTTTCATTTTTGTTTCAAATTGTTGAAGTCACACGTAGCGCGATACTTCCAGTTCGCGCCGCATTAGCTTTGCATGTATGCGAGGGAACGGGCTGGAAGCACCGTTCTACGGTACGCGAACTGGAAGTGTCGCGCTACGTGCCGACCAAATTATCAGGCGAAGGGCAAAGATAGGGAATTGGTGGGTAGTTTTGGAGGTTAAGTATGAATTGATGTACCTATTTTTTTCCAAAGTCATCAATAAATATACGTTGACTTTGTGGATCGGTGTATAATAAATTGTAGTTGTTTTTGTTCACATTAATTCAAAAAAATCATATATTCAAAAAATACACTTACGTTTGACATCAAACGTATCCCATATCATTTCTGCGAAGCAGCTCTTTAAAAATCAATAAACCTCTATTCACCCTCAATCTGCCTTCATTTTACCCAACATTTTCTATTAAAAATCACATCGCAATAAAATAAGTGTGCGAAAATTCGACTGTTTATCAGTAAGTTACGAAAAATCAAGCAGACTTTTTTGCCGAAATCTTGTTTTTACCAATAAAGAAAACTACCTTTGCAAACCTTTTCAAAGAAAGGGGGTCAAATCAGACAAAATTTATATAAAAAAGCCCGTAACACAGACATTCTTGTCTGTGCTGCATGGCATACAAACAGACAAGAATGTCTGTATTACATAAATAGACATGAAAGCAAAATTATATAAAACAAAATCAGAGCGTAAAGAGGATGTCGTACACGCATGGTGGATTTTGGATGCGGAAGACCAGACGCTTGGTCGCATCTCTACCAGAATCGCACACATTCTACGCGGTAAGCACAAGCCGAGTTACACACCACATGTGGACTGTGGCGATTGTGTTATCATTTTGAATGCCGAAAAAGTACGCCTGACGGGTAACAAAATGAATGACAAAGTATATCTTCGTCACACAGGTTATCCGGGTGGTCAGCGTAGCATTACTGCCAAAGAGCTTGTGGAAAAGAAACCACGCGCACTTGTCGAAACAGCCGTAAAAGGTATGTTGCCGAAGACGAAATTGGGCAGAGCGATGTTCAAGAAATTATTTGTTTATGAAGGTAATGAGCATCCGCACACAGCTCAAAAACCGAAAAAAATAGAATTGTAAAATCTGAGTAGCGTTCCTTCGACGCTTTACTCTCAATTGATATTATTTTATGGAAATGATAAATGCACTGGGCAGACGAAAAGCAGCTATCGCTCGCGTATATCTCACGCAAGGAGCAGGCGAAATCAGCATCAACGGAAAGCCCTACAAAGAATACTTCAATCAGGCACACACTCAAAATGCCGTCGTTGCCCCACTATTAGAGGTAGAAGTTGAATCTTTGTACAATATTAAAGTCAACGTAAAAGGTGGTGGATTCAAAGGTCAGGCAGAAGCCACTCGTATGGGAATCTCCCGCGCTTTAGTCAAAATCAATGAAGAATTCCGTTCGCCATTGAAAGCTAAAAAATTCCTCACACGAGATTCTCGTTCAGTAGAGCGTAAAAAATACGGTAAGCCGAAAGCACGTAAGAGCTTCCAGTTCTCTAAACGTTAATCGACGACAGACGATAAACAGCAGACAGACGCTGCGCTTGACGAGGAGGACACTTCATTTTAGAGTGTACGAATTTATCGCAAGTATTATTTTGAAAATTATTTTATTAATAAAAAAATACGTGATTCGACCAGTGAAATAACCAATCACTGGTCAACGATCACTAAAACATATAAATCATGCAAACGCCAACCAATAAGGAGATGTTGAATGCGGGAGTTCACTTTGGTCACTTAAAGAAAAAGTGGAATCCAAAGATGCAACCATACATCTTCATGGAGCATAAAGGCATTCACATCATCGACTTAAATCGTACTTCTGAGTGCCTCGAACGCGCTGCAAAAGCGATGAAGCAGATTGCCAAATCTGGTAAGAAAATTCTTTTTGTTGCCACTAAGCGACAAGCCAGACAAATCGTATCAGAGGCTGCAAAAAGTGTCAACATGCCTTACGTCACCGACCGTTGGTTGGGAGGTATGATGACCAACTTCGGTACCATCCGTAAGTCGGTCAAGAAAATGCAGATGAACGACAAAATGCTTGCTGACGGTACATTGACCAACGTTACGAAAAAAGAGCGTTTGATGATTACTCGCGAAACTGCCAAACTACGTAAAGTACTCGGTGGTATCGAAAATCTCAATCGTTTGCCTTCGGCTATCTTTATTGTCGATATTTCACACGAGCATATTGCATTGGCAGAAGCGAAGAAAATCGGTTTGCGAACTATCGGTGTCGTTGATACCAATTCTGACCCGACTACTATCGACTTCCCAATTCCGGCAAATGATGATGCTGCTAAATCTGTGGCACTCATTACAGAGTACATTACCAATGCCATTAAAGAAGGACTTGCAGAAGGCAAACAAGCCAAAGAAGCCCGTAAGGTGGCATCTGCTAAGTCATAATTTAGCCAAAGACAATTAAAGAATTGTACTTGTACTTAAAAAATATTTATCATTTATAATTTATCATTAAATTAAAATGGACGTTAAAATTTCAGCAAAAGACGTAGCCGCTCTTCGTAAAGAAACTGGAGCGGGTATGATGGACTGCAAAAAAGCACTCGTCGAATCTGGCGGAGATATAGATGCAGCCAAAGATATATTGCGTAAAAAAGGTCAGAAACTTGCTGACAAACGCGCAGAACGTGACGCAAACGAAGGCGTAGTTATCGCTCAAACCAATAATGACCAAACTAAAGGTATCGTTATCAATTTGAGTTGTGAAACCGACTTTGTTGCCAAAAATGAAGATTTCATTAATTTGGCAAAACAAGTGGCAGCTATTGCACTTGACAAATTTCCGGCTTCATTGGAAGATTTACTGGCTACCGATTTCGGTGGCGGTCTTTCTGTCGGTGATAAAGTAACCGAGCAAATCGGGGTTATCGGAGAGAAAGTAGAGGTCAAAAAATACGAAAATCTCGAATCAGACATGGTTGTTCCTTATATCCATGCCGGCTATAGAAGAGGTGTACTTATCGGTCTGAATAAAGTAGGTGACTTTGCAGAAGCAGGTAAAAACGTTGCGATGCAAGTAGCAGCCATGAGTCCGATTGCCGTTGATAAAGCTGATGTAGATACATCGGTCGTTGAAAAAGAAATCGAAATCGGTAAAGAATTGGCAAGAAACGAAGGCAAACCGGAAGCAATGCTTGATAAGATTGCGATGGGACGCTTAAACAAATTCTACAAAGAAAACACTTTACTCCAGCAAGAGTATGTGAAAGGCAACAAGGAAACTGTTGCAAATTATTTGAAAAGTGTAGATAACGATTTGACAGTCAAGGCATTTCGACATGTCGGACTGGGCAATTAATTATATTATTGAAAAGAGCGAATTTTTTAATTCGCTCTTTTTTTATATCTAATAAACGGCTAACGACAACCGAAGAACGGTTATCACTGTATTTCCGTTCGTCGTCAACCGTCCATCGTTTACCATCAAATTATGGCAAAATACAACAGAGTCTTATTGAAACTCAGTGGCGAATCACTAATGGGGCAACAAGAATACGGTATCAACCCCGATATGCTCCAACACTACGCCAAAGAAATCAAACAAGTCGTAGAGCAAGGTGTAGAAATTGCTATCGTGATTGGTGGTGGCAATATTTTTCGAGGCTTAAACGCTCACCACTCCGGTATTGAGCGAGTGCAGGGAGATTATATGGGTATGCTTGCTACCGTCATCAATGGCATGGCATTGCAAAGTGCCTTAGAAGGACATGGTATTTTTACCCGCCTGATTTCTGCTATTCAAATGGATAGAATTGCCGAACCTTATATCCGTCGTCGGGCAGTACGTCATTTGGAGAAAAAACGGGTCATTATATTCAGTGGTGGCACAGGCAATCCTTACTTCACAACCGACTCGGCAGCAGCTCTACGTGCCAACGAAATTGATGCAGACATTATCCTGAAAGGAACGCGCGTTGATGGCGTTTATTCTGCCGACCCGGAAAAATTTCCTGACGCAGTTCGTTATGATGAGGTATCTTTCGATAAAGTTATTCGGGAAGGACTCAATATCATGGACATGACTGCTTTTACGCTTTGTCGCGAAAATAATCGTCCTATTATTGTCTTTGACATTAATGAGCCGAGTAACCTGCAACGCATTATCATGGGCGAACAAGTCGGTACACTTGTAGCTTAGACATCAGTCGCTACCTACTCTTCGTAGCATTAGGTCAAAGTCATTGTTTTTGAACATTGTAGAGAGGTGCAGGGTGTCTGTATAATCATTGGGTTCTACCATAAACACCACCTCTTGAGCAAGATTAGTAATTGAGTTTGCCGTAATTTCAATTGGTACGGTGTAGGGAGTATTCGGAGTGGTCGGAAAATTGCTTTCGAGCGTATCGCCCATAAAATGAAAATAAGTACCTTCCAAGGTCTCAACATTTTTGTCATTGCGTTGGGCGGAATAGAGTTCCCATTTTCCTTGTATGCTTTCTTGAGTACTTTTAGTGCTACTATCTGTACATGCTGCAAAGGCAAACAACATGATAATCAAAGCTGTATAACGAACAATATTCATCATAATTAGGATTTTATCTGAGGGCAAAGAGTTGAAAATTATCTTGGTATCTGGTGGCTCAAGTGCAAATTTAATTAAATAAATTTAATTGTAATTATTTACACTTAATGCCACTTAATGCAATGCACTTGATTTAAGCCTCAAAGCACAGTATCTACATACTTCAAACATACCTTAAACCCTTTTTCTCGAAAATAAGTTTTCGTTGATTGTGGTGTACGCTGACTGGTGACTAATACAAAATCTCCTCCCCATGCTCCGAGCGACTTCACTTCGCCCCAAAAATCGTTGAAATACAAATCTTTCACCATACGTAATTTGAGCGAAGACGATACGATGTCTTCATGTTCTCGAATAACAGCATTGAGTTCTTGCAGACTCGTAGAGCGTTGGAATCTATCGGTCAACATACTAATTTGCTGCACCCGTTGGGCTTTTTTCTCTTCATCGTCCCATCCACGGTAGCGTTCGATACCTTCGCGACTATTTTGTTTTTTATTTAAATGAACAAGGTATAAATTTTTCAAAAAAGGCAAATTCTCACCTGTTTCGGGGTGTTTACCAAAATCAGTAGGTTGAAAGACACGCTGTTTTTCTTGTTTTTGAAAAAAAATCGGCGTGTTCACCTCCGCGCAAATCAGGTCGTATCCCGAACCACCAAAAGTCTTTCCCAGCAATTCAAAGGGATTTAGCTTCGCCCATTTTGCTACCATATAAATCAACGTCGAACTACTCCCTAAACCCCAATTTCGCGGAAATTCGAGTCGGGTCGTGACCTTGAGTTTCGTTTCACCACGCATAAAATCTAAATCCTTTGAGCGTGCATAGCGCATCATTTTTTGGAGCATTTCGGCAGATTCATTATGGGTAGTAGAAAGAATATCAAGCGTTGGCAATTCAAATCGCGCTTCAAACCACACCTGTCCACGGTGCGTCAAACTCGCCCAATGCAAACCCGGTTCTTCTCCTTGTAGCACACTCATACGCTGCCCCAACCGCACCGGGACTGCCAAGCCCACTGCACCATCTAAGATGAAATATTCGCCCGATAAAAGTAGTTTGCCATTGCCACGAAAATTGAGGTCTTTAACTGCTTCTTCCATAAAGTCGATTTTTATTATTTTATAATCGTGCAAAACTGGTAATTTTCTGCGATATTTGTAGGAAAGTACGTTTTTTTTCAAAAAAGACATTATTTCACAAAAAATAAATCATGCAACGAAATACGATAGTACCGATGTTGATGTTGGTGGCGATGTTTGGGGTGTTTATTCATTATGACTTGACGAGTTCTACGCAGTATTCTGTCATAGATTCGATTTGGCCTTCTATTATTTTAATCCTAATTATTTTTATTGTTGTTATCATTCGGAGTCGGGGTGAAAGCGTACTTGGTTTTTTCTCTACTATCATTTTCGCACCTTTATATTGGCTTCTATCTTTATTATTTAGAAATTATTTTACTATGACACATAAACAGATGGGGGGAAGTCGGGAGGGAATCACCGATTTTAATTCTAAACCTGATTTAGATTTAAAAGAAAATTTACATAATCGTATTACAAAGATGTTAGATGAAAATGATAAATATGATGAATTTACCGTAACCACAATTCTCAAAGAACTTGAAAAAATTAAATAGAAACCATGACACTCAAAGATGTAATTTTACAAGCAAGGACAAGAGGGGATATTGCTACTGCTTTGCTATCGGGAACACTTGGATTTATTGCTGATGCAGGCATAGATATATTGAACTTTATTGACCCTTTGGAGGCAGGTGGAGTATTCAGTGCAGTTACAATAAGTATCAAAATGGCATGGGAAGAGTTGACAGAAAAAAGTCGAAACAAAAATGAGGCTAATAAAAAAGCTAAAACTGTAATTGGCTTGATTGAAAATAGCGACACTCCTGACAAATCAAATATCATTGAAAAAATCAACACTGACAAGCGTTTATACGAGTTAGAGGTTATTAGTTTGGAGGAATTTGATAATACGTTGATTGATGTAATTAATAATGTATTGAGAAAACAAACGAAGTCAGAACAACAAATTGACTTATGATAAATTGGTTGAAAAATAATAGAAAAACATCATACAAAGGCAAATTGGAAATTATAAAAGATAAAGAAGTCTTATTATTTCACGAATACGCCTACCTTTATTTAGGAAAAAATCAACACGATAAAACTGTTATTTTTTCTTTGATGAATGATGAATTTGCTTACGAGGATTCTTTGTTCTATTTGACCTTAATTTTGAATGAAAAACAACTTAATCACTTTAAAGACAGTCAGTTTGGATTCATTGACTTACTAAAAGATGCGTCTGTGATATATGTTGTCGAGACGAATAATGATAATGAATTGAAAGCTATTTTTGAGTACGATTTTTCGGAAATCCCTACGGATGATTTGCCGGAAACGAATTTTAAATACGGGCAAATTACTCATACGGTCAGCATTAATTAAGAAAAAAAATCAACAAAAATGAGTACAACAAACATTCAAATACTAAGGTCGGACATTGTGCGAATGCTCATGAATACGACAGACATAAACACCCTCAAATCAGTACACCGCGAATTGGAAACTGCAAAAACACCCGAACCAGATATGTCGTTTATGGAAGCTGTACGTCCGATTAGAGAAGCCGTAAGTTTGGAAGAAATTATGGCAGAACAAAATTACAAACCAATTACTTATGAGGAGTTTAGAGCTAAAGCCGATGAGATAGAATGGGAAGAATCTTTGGAGGAGTTGCTCGAAGCTATTAAATAATCAAACCATGCAAGCAACAAAACTAAACAATATCACCATAGAAGAATACATCGCCATAGAACGTGAAAACGATACTCGTTATGAATATCATAATGGGGAAATATTCGTTATGGCGGGTGGTACGGTTCCACACACAGACATTAGTGGTAATGTTTTTCATGAAGTTACCACAAAACTCCGAGCTAAAAACTCCTCTTGCAGACCTTTTAATAACGATTTGAAAATACAAATTCAGAGTGAGCGTCGTTTTGTCTATCCGGATATGTCGGTGATTTGTGAAGAACCTGAAACTTCGGAATATTATAAGGATGCGCTCACCAACCCAATCATTATCATCGAAGTGCTATCCGACAGCACCGCAAACTACGACAGAGGCAAAAAATTCTTCCTGTACAGAAAAATAGAAACCCTCCAAGAATACATTTTAATCGAACAAGATGCACCGGAAATTGACATCTATACCCGAACCGAAGGTGATTTATGGCGCATAAATCGTGTATCAGGTGTAGAAAATTCGTTAACTTTGCAATCCTTCGAAATTGAAATCCCCTTGAAAGATATTTATCGAAGTGTTGATTTTTCCGTTTCACAATAAAAAACATGAAAATAATCGGTCACCATACATGCAGTAATTCAGCAAATATTGCCGAGATAGAGCGAGAAGGTTCTTTTTTATCTTAGTGAAAGAAATTAAATAAATTGTTCCATAATGCGCCGTAATTTTTTCTTCTAAGGTCGCACTGAAATATAGCCATTTTTTAATTAATTAAAATTATTTTGTAATTTATTTATTATTAAAAATGAATTATTTATAAATATTTTTTATTATAAAATAATTTAAAAATATCCTTATTTCAGCAGAACCTTAGAAGAAAAAATTACGGCGCATTATCAACATGTTCGCCAAATTCAAAATTATAAATCGAACGCGAGTAATTTATTTATTTTTATTTTTGTAAATGATTTTATTTTAGATAAATATAAATTTATTTTTAATTAACTTGTAATCAAAAAACGCTTAACATCTAATTTGGCGAACATATTGATTATGGAACAATTTATTTAATTTCTTTCACTTAGTACACTGTTTTATAAATTTATTTACATTTTTTGACGTTTATTTTGAAATGAATCGAATCAAAAATGACGCGAATACTCACTGTATTTAAGGATTTTTTGGTGAAGAGTCATTTTAAAAGAAATACTCAAAAAAGTAAATAAATTTGTGAAACAGTGTATTAAGTATTAAATTTTAAATTTATTTAAAATAATATCTATGTAAAAATTTGATTATTAATTAATTACGAAAATTAACATGTCAAAAAATTTCAAAGCCAAGCTACTGTACCATAACAAACACTACTATGATAAAAAACTTACTATTGATTTCGACATTACTCTTGTGTATGCTCACTCTGAATGCACAAACAACCATTCTTGATTTTGAAACTCCTGCGACGACGACTACCTTTGAATATTTTGGCAGCAGTAATCCCGGTGGTCTTATGGACTTAACGGTTGCTAATCCTGATGCTTCAGGTATCAACACAAGTGCTAACGTAGCCGAATTTACTAAACCGGCGGGGTCGGAAGTATGGGCGGGTGCCTACGGCGATGTTCCTACCTTGATGGATTTTACGACGAACAACACCATCTGCGTGAAAGTGTGGGTCAGCGAACCCACGAACCTGAATCTCAAAGTAGAAAACGGTGATGCCAGCCTCAACTGGGAGTTAGCAAAGCAAGTAGATGTCACCGAAACTTGGGTAGAAGTTTGCTACAATACGACTGGACAAATCGCCGAAGGGCAAGTCTATAATCGCTTGGTTTTATTCTTTGATTTTGGAGCGGTACTCGGTGCCGAGAAGACCTACTATTTTGATGATGTGGTGACAACAACTGCTGCTGCGGAGTTGTATGATCTTACTTTTTCTGTGGATATGAATAATTATACCGAGCCTTATGATTCAGTCTTTGTGAGTGGTACATTCAACGGCTTCTCAACCAATTCCAATCCACTCGAAGATACCGACGGTGACGGCATCTGGACACATACAATTATAGACATGGCACCGGGCGATTACGAATATTTATTCCAATTGGATAAATTTGATGTTTTGGAAGACTTTAGCGACAAATATTATGATTGTACCAATACGACTTTCGGTGCAGGCGGTGAAGTCTTTGTGAATCGTACGCTTAGCGTCAATGCAAATGCCACATTATCAACACCTTGTTTTAATAGTTGCTATGATTGCGGAGGGGCGGTAACACTCAAAGTATATCTCGGTGAAGGCAATGCAACACCCAGTGACGAAGGTTTCTACATAGCAGGTGGCGGTAATTTTGGAAACCCCGGTCAATTCCTGCTCACCGACAATGGAAACGGCATACATAGCGGAAGTTTTGAAAAGATATTGGGCTTTACTTCCTTTTACACTTTCACCAATGGAGCTTGTGGCGATTTCAGTTGCAAAGAAAATATTGCAGGGCAGGACTGTTCCAATCCCGGTAATTTTGATGATAGAGAAATGGGACCACTCAACGAAGATACGACGATAAGAGCTTGCTTTGAATCATGCAGCAATACCCTCATGGATGGTACGAATTGCCTCGCTGCATTACCCATCGAATTGTTATCTTTTACAGGTCGCGATGTCAATGGTATCAATAAATTAGCATGGAGAACGGCTACTGAAAAAAATAGTGATTTCTTTGAAATTCAAAAAAGTGCGGACGGTGTAAATTTCTCAAGAATCGGTACGGTCGATGCTGCCGGAACATCGCTTCAAGTGCGTTCTTATACGTTCAATGACAATGCGCCCTTTATTGGCAATAATTACTATCGTTTGCGAATGGTCGATACAGACGGCACATTTGATTACTCGAATGTCGTACAAATTAATACACGCATCAAGGGCGACATCGTCGTATATCCTGTGCCTGTCAAAGACGCGCTTTACCTCGCTTATGATTCGGATAATACAGGAGCGATTGAAATTCAGATTGTCAATGCCGTCGGACAAATAGTGTTCACCTACGAGGAAAAAACAACACAAGGTCTGAATACTTTTGAACTAAATACCAAACAACTTACCGCAGGTGCCTACCTCATCCATATTATGGATGATAAAGGACTTTCTAAAGTAAAGCGGTTTGTGAAGAATTGATTTGATTAATATGGTTCTTTGACAAATCCAGTGAAAGTGAATAATGGTTTGGGCGTATCCCCCTCCTTATCAGTCGGGGGTCGGGCTATCCGGCACTCTCTCCACTCCGCTATCGCTACGTTACGTTCAAACAACACCTACTATCCCTTACGCAAGGGACGAACAATCGCGAGGCAGAAAAACCAACAATCACGGGATTTGTCAAAGAACCATAATAAAAAACGTCCTCGCTTAGTACAATGTTTAACAAATTTCTTTGCGTTTTTGAGTATTTCTTTTAAAACGACTCTTCCCCAAAAAACTCCTTAAATACAGTAAGTATTCGCGTCATTTTTGGGTCGATTCATTTCAAAATAAACGTCAAAAACGCTAAGAAATTTAATTCCTGATACTTATAGATGAAAGGATAATATAGATTATGAATAAATTTACAATAGCCATTCACGGCGGAGCCGGAACGATACTCAAAAGCAGCATGACTGCCGAGAAAGAAGCCGCCTATAAAAACGCATTGACTGTGGCTTTAAATTCGGGTACGCAGATACTATCGGATGGCGGTAGCGCGCTTTCGGCGGTAGAAGAGGCGACCAAGATATTAGAAGACAGCCCGCTATTCAACGCAGGAAAAGGGTCTGTCTTTACGGCAACCGGAACGCATGAAATGGACGCTTCTATCATGGAAGGAAAAACCCTTCAGGCGGGTGCGGTAGCGCAGATTGAAGGCGTGAGAAATCCGATATGCCTTGCCCGAATAATTATGGAAAAATCGGGTCATGTTTTTCTGGCAGGAGATGGCGCATTGGATTTTGCAAAAAAAATGAACTGCGAATTGATGGACAACGAATGGTTTTATGATGAATTTAGGTATCAGCAATGGCAGAAAATAAAAGGCACGGATGCCTTTCAACTCGACCATTCCACCGCAAAAGAACAGAAATTTGGAACAGTCGGCGCAGTTGCTATGGACATCCATAGGAATATTGCGGCAGCGACTTCTACGGGTGGCATGACCAATAAACGATTCGGAAGAGTAGGCGATAGCCCGATGATTGGTTCGGGAACTTATGCCAATAATGCGACCTGTGCCGTATCTTGTACCGGAAGTGGCGAGTTTTTTATTCGGGGCGTAGTCGCTTACGATGTTTCTTGCCTGATGGAATACAAAGGTTTGAGCCTCGAAGCCGCCTGCAAGGAAGTTGTCCACAATCGACTATTAAAAATCAACGGCGACGGCGGACTCATAGCCGTCGATGCACTCGGCAACATCGCCCTACCCTTCAACACCGAAGGCATGTACCGAGGCTGGCGAAAATCAAACGGAGAGGAACAGGTAAGGATTTATAATGAGGTCAATGAATGAATGTTGAATTTTGAGTGAATGAATAGTAATGCGACAATGCTGAAATGCGATAATGAGGAAACATTGTAGCATCATCGCATTTCAGCATTATCGCATTCATTCATTCAAAATTCACTCATTCAAAATTCAAAATTCACTCATTCATTCATTCAAAATTCACTCACTCAAAAGGCGCGTGAATCGGCAGTACCTCGACCCTTCTTTCATCTACATAAAATATATCGCTATTTGAAAGGACGTGAACTTTTAAATTGGACATTGACATGGGCGTGCCTTCGTCCAGAAATTCGCGGGCATTATGCGTGAGTTCCGAACCGTCGAAAATAATAACCATTCCTGAACCGATGATTTTAAAACGATTACATTGCTTAATCACTATCGCAGTATCTTCTGCCAGCCCAACGCCGATTAAATTCGGAAAAGTAGCCACCGCCTCCGCTAGTCTGCCAAACCTTCCGCGCAGAATAAAGTGAGAATCAATAATGAGTTCCGGAAAAAAACCCATACCATCTCTCATCTCCACTGACCCTTTGGAAAAAGCGTCTCTTCCTGTTCCGCCGGCGATCATTTCGGTTGACATCGCCATTGCGCCCGCACTCGTTCCGGCGATTACAAAATCCTCATGTAGATAGCGTTGACGCAAAATTTCGTGCATTTTGGTGCCACCGATTTTGTCCACAATTTTAGACTGGTCGCCACCCGAAAACATCACGCAATTTGCCTTTTTTATCCACTCTAAAAATTTCGGGTCACCTGCCTGTTCTCTTTTCGTCAGCTTGAGTACCTTTATATTTGTGCAGCCCAATTTTTCAAAAGCATTTACATAGTTTTCGCCCACTTCATTGGGAATACTTGAAGCCGTCGGTATCACTACAATCAAGGCATCCAAGCCACCACTTTCTTTGACGACGTGCGAGAGTATGCCGTCTGTCACAAAATCTAAGGTGTGCATTTCCGAAGTGTTCGCGCCTTTGTCTTCATTGCCGCCTATCGGGATTAATGTGCCTTTTATGTTTTCTTTTTTAATCATGTTTCCTTTTTACTAAAAGTTTAATAAGTACATCGTTATTTGACAATGTTATCGTTTGTTTTTGTTATCTGACAATTCTTGTAAAAAAAAATTAGCATATCTACGCTGATTTTACGAAATTCTTGAACATTTGTTTTTTCAAGCTGTTCCTCTCCCCCAATCCCTTCAAATGGGGCTAAATTTCGCACAAATTCTACTTTGTTCGACAAGCTCCGTCATTCATTGGGACAAGTCTGAAAGGGCGAAATGTCGCGCTATGTCGCCCCTTCAGGGCTGGCGATGTGAGTTTATTTGGAGCAATGGGCTTACACCCATTGTTATGATATGTCGCCCCTTTGGGGCTTGACCAAAATAAAATTCAGAATCAATCACCCCAGCACTTCAAATGGGGCTAAATTTCGCACAAATTCTACTTTGTTCGACAAGCTTCATCATTCGTTGGGACAAGCCCCAACGGGGTGTTATACGTCAGCATGGGGTGTCAGCCCCATGTTAAATTATAGTATTTTCGCCAGCCCTGAAAGGGCGAAATACCGCGCTATATCGCCCGTTCGTTCGTCGTTTTTTGCGTGAGGGATAGGAGGTGTTGTTTGAACGTAACGTAGCGATAGCGGAGTGGAGAGAGTGCCGGATAGCCCGACCCCGACTGATAAGGAGGGGGACACGCCCAAGCTAATATTTACGCCACTGGATTTGTCTAAGAACTATTTTTATTTGGCTAAAGTCGAGCCAATTTATCTTACCTTGTTCCTTAGACGTTCCTAATCCGACAAAAGTAAGGGTTTTATCATATAAAATTCACGTAAGGTCGCATATTCATTTTTAAAAAATATTAAATTCAAACAACATATTTGATAGAAACTTTGAAAAATAATTTTACATTTATGCCGAGTCCTCGAAATCAATATTAAGTCATGAAACGTTGAAACCCAATTTCGCCGTTTCCACAACATGCCACACTATGAGAATTAGAGAAATCCGAGCTATGCGAGGACCAAACTACTGGTCTGTTCGCCGACACAAATTAATTGTGATGACCCTTGATTTGGAGGAATTAGAGGAATTTCCGACCAATAAAATTGAAGGGTTTTATGACCGTTTTACGACCATGTTTCCTTCCATATATTCACACAGATGTTCGGTCGGTACTGCCGGAGGATTTTTTCAGCGCGTACAGGAAGGCACTTGGATGGGGCATGTGATAGAACACATCGCACTCGAAATTCAAACACTCGCAGGGATGGACGTTGGTTTTGGTAGAACGAGGGGCTATGGAGAGGAAGGCGTTTATCATGTGGTGTTTGCGTATATGGAAGAAAAAGCGGGTGTATTTGCTGCCAAATCTGCGACCCGTATTGCACAAGCATTGATTGATAATAAGGAATATGATTTGGAAGCCGATTTGCAGGAAATGCGCGAACTCCGAGAAGGGCAACGATTGGGACCCAGCACCGGGTCTATCATTGAGGAGGCGGAGAGTCGAGGTATTCCGTGGATTAGGTTGAATAAATATTCTTTGTGTCAACTCGGCTACGGCGCGAATCAAAAACGGATTCAGGCAACCGTTACGAGCGATACGAGTAGCATCGGAGTAGAGGTCGCTTGCGACAAGGAGGATACCAAACACCTATTGGGTCAGGCGCAAGTTCCTGTTCCGAAAGGAGAGATTATCCGAACAGAAAGAGGCTTGAAAGAAGCCGTAGAATATGTGGGTTATCCTGTCGTACTCAAGCCCATTAATGGAAATCATGGCAGGGGTATCACCGCTAATGTCACCAATTGGGAAGACGCGTTGGTTGCTTTTGAAGCGGCAAAAGCCGTGTCGCGTTCTGTCATTGTCGAAAAATATATAAGGGGGGAAGACTATCGCCTTTTAGTGATTAATTATAAACTCGTGGCTGCCGCCAAAAGAACGCCCGCCCATGTAGAAGGCGACGGTAGTTCGACGATTCAGCAATTAATCGACAAAGTAAATGAAGACCCACGAAGGGGCTACGGACATGAAAAAGTTTTGACCGCGATAAAGGTGGACGACATGACCAAAGCCATTTTGGAGGCAAACGAACTGACTTTAGAATCGGTCTTGCCCACAGGCGAAACACTCCACCTAAAAGACACCGCCAATCTAAGCACAGGAGGCACGGCAACCGATGTGTTGGACTTGGTGCATCCTTCCAACGTTTTTATGGCGGAGCGCATTTCCAAAATTATCGGGCTGGACATCTGCGGTATTGACGTGATGACTTCCGACATAAGTATTCCCTTGAAAAAAACGGGCGGCGCAGTACTCGAAGTCAATGCCGGACCGGGATTCAGAATGCACCTCGCACCGACAAACGGACTGCCTCGAAATGTCGCCGCTCCGGTGATTGATATGCTATTTCCGCCGGGCGCGACCTCGCGCATACCGATTGTTGCCGTTACGGGTACGAATGGAAAAACGACCACCACTCGCCTCATTGCCCACATGGTAAAAATGAAGGGCTACAAAGTCGGTTACACCACTTCCGACGGTATTTATATCCAAAATCGCTTGATGGATACCGGAGATTGTACCGGTCCGGTCAGTGCAGAATTTGTGCTGAAAGACCCAACGATAGAGTTTGCGGTGCTGGAATGTGCGCGTGGCGGTATCTTGCGAGCGGGCTTGGGCTTTCATAAATGCGACATCGGAATCGTGACCAATGTAGCCCCCGACCACCTCGGACTCAAAGGCATTCACACGATAGAACAACTGGCAAAAGTAAAAGGCATCATTCCCGAAACCGTCTTACCGGATGGTCATGCGATACTCAATGCAGACGATGATTTGGTGTATGATATGCGGAAAAATGTAGAATGTAAAGTCGCTTTATTTTCTATGGACGAAAATAGCGACCGCATAAAACGACATTCAGAAAGAGGCGGTATATCAGCGATTTATGAAAATGGATTTATTACGATTTGTAAAGGCGAATGGAAAATGAGGGTCGTAAAAGCCGTCAATGTTCCCTTGACTTTTGGTGGCAAGGCTGCCTTTATGATTCAAAATGTATTGCCTGCTACACTGACCGCCTACCTCAAGGGTTTTTCCTTGGACGATATTAAAGTCGCTTTGGAATCTTTCATTCCTTCGCCCTCTCAAACGCCGGGACGTTTAAATATGTTCAACTTCAAAAACTTCCAAATCTTGCTGGATTATGCACACAATCCTGCCGGACTTCGCGCCTTGCAAAACATGGTCGAAAAATTGGAAGGCAGTCCAAAAGTAGGCATCATCGCTGGCATCGGCGACAGAAGGGATGAGGACAATATCGAAATGGGAAAAATCGCCGGCGAAATGTTTGACGAAATCATTATCCGACAAGACAAAAACCTTCGCGGCAAGACAGGAGAGGAACTTATCGGCATGTTAAATGACGGTATCAAATCCGTCAATCCCGACCAAAAAGTGACCATCATTCCTTCGGAAAAAGAGGCGATTACTTACGCCGTCAAAAACGCGACGAAAGGTTCTCTGATTGTGCTTTGCAGCGATGTCGTGCCTGATGCACTGGAATTGGTGAAGCAATTTAAAGAGGATGAAGCCAATGATTTATATGAATTTTCTACGGACGATATTCCTAATATGGAGTAAAAATGAGTGAATTTTGAATGATTGAATGAGTGAATGTTTTTAATGCAATAATGGTGCTATGTTTTTCTATTGAACAATGTACTTAGTAGTAAGTGAAAGAAATTAAATAAATTCGACAGGAATGCGTCGTAATTTTTTCTTCTAAAGAATTCAAAAAATCGTTGCATAGCATCCTGATAGCTATCGGGAACGGTACTATTTTTTGAGTTTTCTATAGGGGAAAAGAACAAGCATAATGGAACAAGTTATTGAATTGTTTTTACTTACCAATTTTGGAAAAAAATACTAATGGAAAAATGTATGATTTGATATTGATGCGTAGAGAACATTCTTGAGTTTCCTCTTCCCTTACCTTCATGTTTTTGTTCAACTTCGTGGTTCAAACTACCTACTACCCAACACAACTTTCGTAGCCTTTTATTCGTTTTTATTTAAAATAATTCAAGTTGCGAACAAATAGTGACTGGTCAATTTGGTGACTGGTGATTGGTTTTTAATAGATTTTGCTTCGCAAAATCCCGTATTGACCAATTACCAATCACCAATCACCATTTTCTGTCCACCGTTCACCGTAAAATCGCTTTTGTGTCAAAAATCAACCGCGTTCATTGGACTTATGTGGGCAACAAGGTCAACAGCCTTGTTGAGATTAAGCATTTTTTGGAAAGCGGGAATTTGGCAATTTTTTGTAACCAACAAATTATAATTACTGATTTTGAAGTCTTTGGCGATGCCGAATATGCCTTTTTTATCGAAGAAGAGTTTTGTCGCATTTCGATAAAAAAACACAAAGACGGACAACTCGGTTACAACTTCGAAATTGTCGCCGACATCGACACACCTCTCAATCGTTTTCGCAAAAAAATTTCTCGCAAATACCTCATCCAATCTATCTTGGCGATTATCGGAGTAGTCTTGCTGATAGCGGTTTTGATAGCGGGCGGATACTTGCTAAATCAACACCACCTCAACAAAGACCTTCGCGAAAACGGCATCGTCAAACCCATACAAGTCAAGGTCAAACCCCATGTACATGAAGGCAAATTTTACAATGCCTACTACACTTTCAAATATAAAAATCGCCATCAATCCAAACACCTCAAACTCCCCGCCAATACTGCCCAAGAACTCATCACACCCAACGGACTTTCCCTTCGGGATAATGACGAATTTTTATTGACTTTTTCCAGTAAAAAATCGAGTAACCATCGAATAGATTTTAAATCGCCCACCGAAAAACAAATCAAAACCTATCGCGCGCGCATCCTCTCGAAGATGGACACCGACTCATCGAACATACGACAAAATAATTGCTTTCTAAATGCCGTTTATCAGACAAAAGGAATATCCGCTTGGGCAGATATTTATTATCAAAACATTTCCTCAAAAAACAATAAAAACCACCACCGCGACAGCTACCAAAAACTCATGCAAGACCCAAAAATCCAAGAATTGAAAAGCAATTGCGACAAATGAGAATGTATTTTAAAAAACGATTTTGAATAGCGTAGAAATTTTAAGGGTGCAGGACAAATTTTTAATCTGCCTCGTACCGACGACTTTAGCCGTCGCGGAAAGTACCGAGCCATTTGACGGCTAAAGTCGTCAGTACAGTGGCATTTCAAAATAAAATTAAAAATTTGTCTTGCACCCAATTTTAAGGATCAACGCCCTTAAGCGGTCTTATGAATTTTAGTCAAATTGTTCTGAAAATTCGTTAAGAATTTCATACTGTCTGAGCGTAGCGAGTTTATGAAACTTAGAATTTTCGGAACAATTTGACCTTAAGAAATTCATCATCCCGATAACTATCAGGATGACTTTTGGTTCTTTTTGTCAAGAAAAAGAACTAAATAAGTAACTAATTTACAGGATTTTACAACTTAATTTTTCCTTATTGATAATTTTACAAGTTTTCGTGCTAAAAAAGTCAAACACGTTCTAAATTTCTTATTAAGAATCACTATATTTGAAAACTCCAATTCACTAAGTGAAAAGAAAGAAGTAAGTTCCACCAAGATGCGAAATATTTTTTTATTAAACGAAATCATTTTTGACGCACATAGCCGAGCTACGTAAGGAAAAAATGATGAAGTGTAATGAAAAAAGATACAGTAGATTGGTGGAAGTTATTTCTTTCTTTTCACTAATCAACCAAGCAATGATCCGGCAATTACTATCTTACATCAAAAACTACCGCACCCTCGTCAGCTTGAATGTCATATTCAACATCCTGACCGTGCTATTCTCGACCGTATCAATAGTCTTACTTGCGCCGTTTCTCGAACTACTCTTTGATATAAAAGACCCCATACTCACCAAGCCTACTTTTACCACAAGCATCGACTCCTTCGTCCAATATTTCAACTATTACCTCAGCACCCTCATCATCGAAAACGGACGCAAATCCGCACTCGTTTTTGTCTGCATTGCCATCATCAGCGTATTTTTCCTCAAAAACCTATTCCGATACCTCGCTATGGCGGTCATGGCTCCCGTCCGCAACGGCATCGTGCGTGACGTGCGAGCGCGCGTATTTTCGCGACTCATTCATCTGCCGATGTCCTACTTTTCCGAAGAACGCAAAGGCGACCTCATCTCCCGAATGACCGCCGATGTACAAGAAATCCAGTGGAGCATACTCAGCATGATAGAGGTCATTTTTCGCGAACCCCTCGCTATACTGGCATCGCTTGGCGTGATGCTTTACATCAGCCCACAACTCACTTTATTTGTATTAGTATTAATCATTTTTACGGTTCTCATTATCGGGAATATTGGCAAAACACTAAAGAAAACATCTGCCAGAGCGCAAGACAGTCTCGGCAAAATTTTGACCATATTAGACGAAGCACTCGGCAGCTTACGAATCATCAAAGGCTTCAATGCCGAAGGCACACAACAAGCTAAATTTGACCAAGAAAACAACCACTATCGCCGCACGATGAACCACTTACTTTGGCGCAAAGATTTGTCTTCTCCCTTGTCCGAATTTCTTGGCATTTGTGTCATCGTCATTCTGCTGTGGTATGGCGCGGCATTGGTATTTGACGAAGCCATCAAAGCGCAGACCTTTATCGTTTTCGTCACCATGTTTTACAACATCATCGGACCTGCCAAATCCTTCTCCACTGCCTATTACAACATTCAAAAAGGGGCAGCCGCCGCAGAGCGCGTTGATGATATTTTAAAAATAAAAAACACGATCACTGACGCGCCTTTGGCACGTCCGATTGTTGATTTTAATAAAAAAATAGAATATCGACAGGTCGATTTTTATTATCATAAAAATGAACCTGTTTTATGTGATATTAATTTGATTATTGAAAAAGGAAAAACCATTGCGCTCGTAGGCGCGTCAGGAGGAGGTAAATCTACAATGGTCGATCTACTACCTCGCTTTTACGACCCAATCAAAGGACAAATACTCATTGATGGAATTGATATTCGTCAATATCGACTCACCGATTTGCGCGGCTTAATGGGCATCGTCACACAGCAAGCCATTCTCTTCAATGACACCATATATAACAACATCGCTTTTGGTTGGGAAAATGCCAACCCCGAAAAAATAGAAGTCGCCGCCCGTATTGCAAATGCCCATGACTTTATCATGGCAACCGAAAAAGGTTATGACACCATCGTCGGCGATAGAGGCAGCAAATTGAGTGGCGGTCAGCGACAACGCCTGACCATCGCCCGCGCCATACTTCGCAATCCGCCGATATTGATATTGGACGAGGCAACTTCCTCTCTTGATTCCGAATCAGAGAAACAAGTACAAGATGCTTTACAGAATATCATGGACGGGCGAACCTGCCTCGTCATCGCACATCGACTATCTACCATCCGACATGCCGACGAAATTATTGTCCTTCAAGAAGGACGCATCACCGAACACGGCAACCACCAAACGCTTATCCAACAGCAAGGTATATATCAGAATTTACTCGAATTGCAATAAGTATTTTTTATAGATCGAAAAAAAATCTAAAAAGATTCGTCAAAACTTGCAAATTTAAAAAAACTCCTGTACTTTTGCATCCGCTTTGGCAGCAGGGCGATGACTATATGTTAAAAGAAAGTCACTTTACTTGAATAATATTTGTGTTACTTATAGGAGTAAGCCAGATATTAAGCGTTTAAAAAAGACAAATTAAAGGAACAGAGGCAGTTACGAAGTTTTCTCAAAAAACTTTATAAAATATCTCATCAAAATTTTGTCAATTTAAATTAAAGTCATACCTTTGCCGTCCCGTTTAGAGAAACGGTTTAAAACACGGTTTAAAACACTCCTTAAAAAAAGAAAAGAGGACTAAAGTTTTAGAGTTAAAAATTAGA